>OFDC01000011.1_pt1 | contig 292934 bp, 271 predicted proteins | sample 1520941 | NCBI WGS metagenome assembly OFDC01 (sample SAMEA94258168, study PRJEB24077) | hot springs metagenome | biome: Aquatic biome; feature: Water | place: India | collected 2012-12-06 | depth 5 m
GGTACTATGTATTGCATAATACTAAATAAAACACATATCTTTGTATTGTCAATCAAATAGATGGTTCTGACACACAAAAAAACGACATTATGAAAAAGCTATTATTACTTCTTGCACTCTCTACTTTCAGCTTCAGTTCAATGGCTATGGGTTTCCCGCATAATACCTATAAACAACAACGAACTTTGAGTAAGAACATTCAGCAAAAGAATATTGTAAGCGAAATTGAAAATTCATTAAAAGTAAATTTTGGTGAATTATCAATGGTAAAAGAAGATACAAATGTACAGGAATCGTTGGTAGAGATGTTTACTAATTTTGTGGTAGATTTTTTTACAAAGACTCTTTTCGGAACTAATGTATGCAAAGTAAATACAATCAAAGAAATTCAAACAGAGCGAATTGCGGTAAAGCAAGACTTTGAGTATTGCTTAGTAGCTTAAGAAATTAAAAATGAATTTATATACGGTTTAGTTAGGGTTTAGAAAAAGGCTTGGGTCGTTGACTCAAGCCTTTCTTATTGTAGGACAGATTTGTAAGCTGTCGATTTTTTACATAAAAAAGTGTGATATAGCTTCAAACCATATCACACCCTTTGACAGGTTTCAAACCTGTACTACAGATTAATATTGAAACAATGGATAATCTTTCATCCATTTATTGATTTCGCCTCTAACATTCGCAATCTTTGTTGCGTTATCATGATTCATCAACACTTCATCAATCAAATTAACGATTTTTACCATATCAGTTTCAACCAAGCCACGAGTAGTCATGGCGGCAGTACCCACACGCATACCTGAAGTAGTCATGGCTGTTTTATCATCAAATGGAACCATGTTTTTGTTTACCGTAATATCTGCTTGGATAAGCGAATTTTCAGCAATTTTACCAGTTAAGTTTTTCGGACGTAAATCAATCAACATCAAGTGATTATCTGTACCACCAGAAATAACTTTATAGCCACGGTTAATAAACTCTTGAGCCATTACTTTAGCATTTTTCTGAACTTGTACTTGATAATTGTAGAAATTATCAGTCAATGCCTCTCCAAAAGCGATTGCTTTAGCAGCAATGATGTGCTCTAATGGACCACCCTGAGTGCCTGGGAAAACACCAGAATCAAGTAATGATGACATCATTCTGATTTCACCTTTTGGAGTAGTGATTCCGAATGGATTCGGGAAGTCATTGCGAAGCATAATCACACCACCACGTGTTCCGCGAAGAGTTTTGTGCGTAGTAGTTGTTACGATATGACAGTGGTCAAATGGGTCATTTAATAAACCTTTAGCCACCAAACCTGCTGGGTGAGAAATATCGGCTAATAAAAGTGCACCAACCGAATCTGCAATCTGACGAAGACGTGCATAATCCCAGTCACGAGAATAAGCTGAAGCTCCACAGATAATTAATTTCGGACGCTCGCGTTGAGCGGTTTCTTCTACTTTATTCCAATCGATTAAACCTGTTTCTTGTTCTACGCCGTAGAAGAAAGGTTGGAAATATTTGCCCGAAATATTAACAGGAGAACCATGCGAAAGGTGTCCACCGTGCGAAAGGTTGAAACCTAAGATTTTATCACCTGGCTGCAAACATGCCAAGAAAACCGCCATGTTTGCCTGTGCACCAGAGTGTGGCTGAACATTGGCCCATGAAAGATTGAATAATTGTTTAAGACGGTCGATAGCGATTTGTTCTACTTGGTCAACAACCTCACAACCACCATAATAGCGTTTTCCAGGAAGACCTTCAGCGTATTTATTTGTCAAAACACTACCTGCCGCTTCCATCACCTGTGGCGAAACGAAGTTTTCAGATGCAATTAATTCGATGCCGTGCAATTGGCGATTGTTTTCTTTCGTGATTAAATCAAAGATTTGTGTGTCACGAACGATAGAAGTTTGTACAGAAGACATTGTCAATTATCAGTTATCAGTAAACAGTTATCAATATGCTTGTCTTTGGTTATTGAACTTGTGTTCAATGTTTAATTCAGTACTTTCGCAAGTACGCCGTATTATGGATTTGACAGAAACCTGCCCTGCTTGTGATGAAGAAATATGTTACAAAATTAACCGATTATTACGATAAGAAGAATTTTTGACAAAATATTATTTGGGCGGCTACGAATTGTTTTGAAGTTTCTTGATAAAGTTATATTTTCAACTTTATCTCACACAGCTCCGGTACCTGAGCGAAGTCGAAGGTAGCGAAGTTGAAGGTAGCGAAGTCGAAACCAAAAAAATAATCTTCCTACTTAATAAATGGATGTTCTTTCAACATTTTCTCTAAAACCTCACAACTTGACACATAAGAAAGCTCGGTTTGATAACTTCCTCCATTAATAATAAATACACGTGGATATGCCTTAAAAAATGCTTTTTTATAGGCATCTGCCAAAGTTTCTAAGCCAATATCAAGGCGTTTTTCATTGATTTCTGCTTCGCTATATTCCCCTAATGACTCTTTTTGCCAGTAACTTTTTGAGAGTTTTTTGTCAATTTCAGGAGTATTACATTTTGAATGAGGGTCTAATTGGAAGCGAAAAACTTTTACTTTCCCAAATGAAAAAACATTGAGTGAGGTATTTTTTGAAGTATTGATATCTTCTCTGCTACGAAAATTTCCTCTGCTGGCATAAATTCTATTAATATGGTGTGGTAATAACTTACCATCTCTGACAGCTTGGTTTATCAGTGAACTAATATCACTTTCTTGGGCTGGAAAAGAACTTGAAAATAGGTCGAGCACAATACTATTATTGAGTAGTGAATTATTAAAATTCTGTTCTGCAAAGAAAAAGGAAGCTCTATCTCTTGAAACGTTGCGAGAATCTCTACCCGAAAGACCAATTAAATTTTCGTCAGGAAATCCATTATCTTCAATGATTTTCGTGATTGTATTATAGACAACATGTTGATTTTTTGCAAATAATTCGTTTTGAATTTTTCTTAAACTGTCTTGTTGAAGCCTTAGTTTTTCGGGCAAACTATTGAAAAAATAAAGGCTATCTATAAAACCTACTCGCCTGATGTTGATTGTGGTGTCTTTACCATTCTGTTTGATTGTAAAAGTTGGCTGTGATGCTTGATTTTTTACGAAATACTCTCTTAAATCGGCTGTCAGAGGAACTCGAATATTTCTGGAACCTAATGCGTATAATTTTGTCAGACTATCTCTTAATTCTTGATTAATGTTGGGCTTGATGAACCTTATTTGGTTTTCAAATTTTTCCCACCTTTTGCATGTATCAGCCACGAAATGGAAGAAAATATCTTTGCGTAAACTATCAGAAGGATAGCCTTTTTCTACGATTTTCTCCAAATAATCAAACATAGTTGAGATTTTACCAACCATGGCGGCACAAATGGCTGCATTGTAATAATCTTTAGCAAAAGGTTTTTTTACATTATCGAAGGCTGCTTTATAATAATCGAGTGCTTCGTAGTAATTTGTGTCAACAATGGCCAATTCAGCAGAATTAATAATTGGATGATAAATCCGAGTGAAATCGCCTTGTGCGAATAAAAGGCCGCTTAGTCCACAACAATGGAGTAAAATAATGACAGTAAGTATTATTTTTTTCATAAAATGCTGGCGAACTACTTTTCTGAGCTATTCTAATAGCTAAAAATAGAAAAACCTGTCCATTTTGGGGCAGGTTTTAAGAAACATTAACAATGTCTTAACAAATATTTTAGACTAAATATTTAAGGTTAATGGCGTAAAGACCCGTAAAAATAGCTGAGGCAATCAACGACATAATACCAATACTCCAGCCGATGCTTCCTCCAAAAATGACGATTGGAGCAAGGATTCCAACCACATTACCTGCAATGTAAACCCAAAAACCTTTTTTGCGGAGCCCCCACATCCAAATTGCACCGAGCATGATTAATAAACTTGAAATTAAGTTAACTCCACCCGCTAATACTAGGTTATCTCTTTGAAACATCTTCTCTGTTTCTGCTTGAGATTCTTCCACTTTTTCGATGTCTTTTTCAGACATATATTTTGAGAACATATCCATCATCATTTCATTGGCTTGTTCTTTACTTTCCATTACTTTTTCAGGTGTGAAAGTATTCGGAATTGCTCCATAAAATTTATAGGCATTCCAGATGAGAGTTAGTACACACAAAATGGTGAGTAATGTTGGGCGTACTGAGCCCGTATTTTCTTCGAATGGATTTTGCATTGTTTTTAGTTTTAAGGTCTGAAAATAATTTCAACCAATGATAAATAACAGTTTATGAGTTTTTCGGGAGTAAATTATTGATAACTGATAAAATGATATACAAAAATATGATTAACGGTATTGCAAGAAACTTTAAGCTTAGAAGTAAAATTACAGAAAGTATTAGAAAAATGTATTTGATTTGATTCGAAGCCCACGAAAAACTCTTAAATTTTAATGCAAATAGTGGTATCTCCGAAATTAGTAAGTAACTCATAATGAGCGTGTACGCTATTAAGAATGTAGAATTAAGAATTAAGAATGCGTATTCAGAATTAAATTTTATAATTAACGGAAAAGCCGCTACTACAAACGCATTGGCGGGAGTAGGAACACCAATGAATGAATCAGACTGACGAGTGTCAATATTGAATTTGGCCAAACGTAGGCAAGAAAATAAGGCTAAAATAAAAGCACTATAAGCTAAAGTTGGTAAATGAGTTTGTGATAAAAGATTGGACGGAACCAAATCTGATAAAATTGTATTTTCTTGCGTTGAAAGTTGAATTAGCTTAGCTACAATAAACGATGGTAATACGCCAAAAGTAACCATATCGGCCAAGGAATCAAGTTGCTTGCCTATCTCGGAATGTTGTTTGAGCAAACGAGCCACAAATCCATCTAAAAAATCAAGGATTCCTGCGATAAAGATTAAATAAGAAGCCCAAAGCAGGTTCCCTTCAAAAACAAAAACAATACCTACACAACCACAGAGTAAATTACAGAGGGTCATGATATTCGGAATAGTAAATAATTTCATAAACTTGTAGGACAAGTTTCTAACTTGTCAGATTGTATTAAAATATTATTTGAGCGAACAATTCTGAAAAGTGTTCTACAAAAAAGGATTGGTTTTGCGTTCATAGCCGATAGTCGTGGGGTCGCCGTGGCCAGCATAAACCGTAAAGTCATCATCAAGCGTTAGAAATTGAGTTTCTATGCTTTTAATTAACGCTTCATGGCTACAAAACGGAAAATCAGTTCGCCCAACGCTACCTTTAAAAAGTACATCTCCTCCTATGACAAACTTTTGGGTATGATTTACAAAAGCTAAATGTCCGGGAGCATGTCCGGGCACGAATCTTATTTCAAGCTCTGAGTTTCCAAAGAATATTTTATCGTTTTCATCAATAAATACATCAGCTTCTACGGGTTCGTAGCCCTTGATTTCCCACATTCGACAGCGATTTTCTACATCAGCTAAAATTGGCACTTCATTTTTATGAATAGCCATTTTTACCCCAAACTTACGCTTTACGTAGGCTGCCCCAAAAACATGGTCGAGATGGCAGTGTGTTTGAACTAATTGCTTTACTACAAGACGATTATCGGCTATAAAATCGGCCAATTCTTCTTTTTCATATTGAGCTAAACAACCAGCATCTATGATGATAGCCTCATGAGTTTCGTCCCATAAGATATAGGTGTTTTCAGCTATCGGCGAGAAGGTAAAAGAGTGTATGTTTATCATTTTGGGTAAGTCAACAGTCAATGGACAACAGCCCACAAATTATTATTTAATTGATTTTTCTATCTTAAACAGTCATATTCATTACAAAAGTAAAAAAATAGTAGGCTTTTTGTGTAAATCTGGCTTAGATTTTCGCCAATCTTTCACCCTTAATGTTTTAATAAATTCTTCAGGAGCAGTCACATTACATGCAATGCAGAGCAAAGTTTCTGGATTGAGATTTTGTAAAACATCTTCCAATAATTGGTTATTGCGGAAAGGTGTTTCCATAAAAATCTGTGTTTGCTTTTTTTTCTTGGCCAGTTGTTCTAATTCACGAATTGATTTTATTCTTTGTTGTTTATCAATCGGTAAATAACCATTGAAAGTAAAACTTTGTCCATTAAATCCAGAAGCCATCAAAGCCATTAAAATAGAACTTGGACCTACCAATGGCACTACTTTATGGCCAAGTTGATGAGCGTAGCCAACCGCAACCGAGCCAGGGTCTGCAATGCCAGGACAACCCGCTTCGCTGATGATACCTGCATCTGTTTTGAGCTTTTTGAGTTGTGCAAGGGTTTGTTCGGGTGGTGTATCTTTATTCAATTCATAAAATGTAATCTCATCAATTACTTTGTTGAGCTTAAGGCTACTAATAAATCTTCGGGCGGTGCGGAGTTCTTCCACAAAAAACACATTCAATTCGCTCACGACCGCTTTTATTTGAGTTGGAAGTACTGTTTCTTGGGTATCAGGGGCGAGTATGGTAGGTATTAGAAAAAGGGTCATATTTTGTTTAGTTCAATTCCGAAACAAGCAGTTTTGTTTATATACTTTCTCGAATTGTATTATAAAAACTAGTTTTATAAAAACCATTTTACAATATTATGTATTTTTACGGCGGTTTACAAAATTACCACTCCTACCATGACTGAAATAAAACTTACTCAATATAGCCACGGCTCAGGTTGTGGATGCAAGATTTCTCCGAAGGTTCTTGACCAAATTCTCCATACAATTTCACCACAAAATACTTACCCAAACTTATTGGTAGGGAATAAAGACAAAGATGATGCAGCGGTTTTTGATATGGGTAATGGAGATGCACTTATCAGTACCACCGATTTCTTTATGCCAATCGTTGATGATGCCTTTGATTTTGGTCGAGTTGCTTCTACGAATGCTCTAAGTGATGTGTATGCCATGGGCGGAGAGCCGCTAATGGCAATTGCTATTTTGGGTTGGCCAGTTGACACAATTCCACCTGAGATAGCTCAAAAAGTGCTCGATGGAAGCCGTGCCACCTGTACGGCAGCAAATATTCCGCTGGCGGGTGGGCATAGCATTGATAGTCCTGAGCCATTTTTTGGTTTGGCGGTTACGGGTAGAGTGAAAATCGAACATCTGAAACAAAATTCTACTGCCACAGAAGGTTGTTTATTATATCTAACCAAGCCTTTAGGAGTAGGTTTATTAACTACCGCACAAAAAATGGGTATTTCGAATCCAGAAAATTTACAAGCTGCCGTTGAGCAAATGACTACACTAAACAAAGTAGGAGCTTCTTTAGGAAAACTCTCTTCGGTAAAAGCCATGACCGATGTAACAGGTTTTGGTTTACTTGGGCATTTACTTGAAATGTGCGAAGGCAGCCATCTGAGTGCAGAAATTAGTTATGACAGGGTGCCAAAAATTGCGGGAGTGACAGATTATTTGTATCCGTTTTGTGCACCGAAAGGATGCAATACCAATTGGGATAGCTACAAAGAAAAAGTATCGGTAATGAGCGATACCCAAAAAATATTATTGGCGGACCCTCAAACTAGCGGAGGTCTTTTAATTGCTGTTGAACCTTCTGGTAAAGAAGAATTAGAAAGAATTTTAGAGGAAAATGGCATATTAGCTGAATCTTTTGGGCAGATGATTGCTAAAACCGAAAAAAGTATCAATGTAATTTAATTAACCCAATTTTACTTATCGCGATGAGTTTGTAAACCCATCGCCATGGAATTTGAGAACAAAACCTCGATAATATAAAATGCAACACATCAATCGCCGTAAATTCATACAGCAGAGTACTTTAGCTAGTGTGGGTTTATTGTTTCACAATCAAAGTTTCGGACAAGATTTTCCTACTGTACGTGTTTCTGCGGATAAGCGAAATTTTAGTAGTCCAGCTATCGAATCAATTATTGGACGTATGAAAACGCTCATCAAAGACCCAGAATTGGCTTGGTTATTTGAAAATTGTTTCCCGAATACCCTCGATACGACTGTTCATTTCAAAAAGAAAGGAGACCGCCCCGATACTTTTGTGATTACTGGCGATATTCATGCGATGTGGCTACGAGATAGCACAGCACAAGTGACACCTTACTTAAGTTTGATGAAAGAAGATGCTGCCCTACAACAACTCATTGCAGGAGTAATTAATCGTCAGACGGAATGTATTTTGATTGACCCTTATGCTAATGCGTTTAATGATGGTCCCGGAAAATCAGAATGGTTGAGCGACCACACTGATATGAAGCCCGAACTTCATGAGCGTAAATGGGAGCTTGACTCGCTTTGCTATACAGTCCGTTTAGCCTATAATTACTGGAAATTGACCAATGATACTAGTGTTTTTGATGAAAAATGGCTGAAAGCGGCTCAAAGTATCATTGCCACTTGTCGAGAACAACAACGGCTCAAAGGAGTAGGTAAATATCGTTTTGGTCGAACTACTTCTTGGTCAACTGACACCGTTCCCGGAAATGGACTAGGTAATGTAACTAAGCCAAATGGCTTGATTCATAGTATTTTTCGCCCGTCAGATGATGCTACAATTTATCCGTTTTTGATTCCTGCTAATTTATTTGCCGTTGTATCTTTCAGACAAATCGCTGAAATAGCTACGAATGTTTATAAAAATGCAGAATTTGCCAAAGAATGCCAAATTTTTGCGAATGAAGTAGAATCGGCTATCAAAAAATATGCAATTATTACACATCCAAAGTTTGGTAAAATATACGCTATGGAAGTGGATGGATTTGGTAATTGTCTTCTGCAAGACGATGCAAACGTTCCAAATCTAATGAGTTTGCCATATTTAGGGGCAGTTAAGGTAAGCGACCCAATCTATCAAAATACGCGTCGATTTGTATTGAGTGACTCAAACCCATATTTTTTTAAAGGAAAAGCTGCCGAAGGGGTGGGTAGTCCACATACGTTAGTTAATCAGATTTGGCATTTGAGTATTATCATGCGTGCCATGACTTCTACTGATGATAAAGAGATTTTGCAACAGCTAAAATTCTTGAAAAATACGCACGCAAAAACTGGTTTTATGCACGAATCATTTGATAAAGATGATGCTGCTAAATTTACAAGAAAATGGTTTGCATGGGCCAATACGCTTTTTGGCGAAATGGTATTGAAAGTGGCCAAAGAACGCCCACATTTACTTAAAAATACACTTTAATTGTAGGACAGATTTGCAATCTGTCAATTTTTACTGAAAAATCTCCGACTTTGTAGCGTTGGTTCTGCCGTTCAGAGAACGAAACCAAACCTACAAGGTCGAAGACTTAGCAGAGCAGTTGAACGAATTATAAATATTGATATCACGATTTAAACTAATGAAAATATTAAAAATAGCCATCTTGAAAGATGATTTTGATGAAATTTTGAATGGCGAAAAAAATGAGGTATATCAAGATTTTATACCTTTTTGGGAAGAACAACTGCTGATAAATGACAAAGAAGGAGTCAGATTCAGAGAGTATGATGCTGTTGAGTTTAGAAATGGCTTTGAGGCAAAAGTACCGACTATTTTGATTGAATGGAAAGGTACAGAACTCGAACTTTTTGATGAAGCTCCACGAGGTTCGAAAGACCCTGAAGATTATTTTTTTGTAATTAATTTGGGAAAAATCATTGAAACAAAATACTGCGGATGAAACGATGCTAAAGTAGATATTTTAAGGGTGTAAATTTCTAAATCTCCCCTAAAATCACAGATTCTTCTTCAGTAAAAAGCCTTGATTTGATCACGAAACGTACACCAAGTGGAATTTCAAGCGAAAAACTTGCTCCTCTGCCTTTTACTACATCTAGTGTAAGGTGCGTGTGTTTCCAATATTCAAATTGGTCTCTCGACATATAAAAATCACATCCGTGAATCCTACCGAGCTTTACATCGGTTTCATTGAGCATTAATTCTCCTACCTGAAAACACATTGGGGCAGAGCCATCACAGCATCCTCCGCTTTGATGAAAAAATAGTTCTCCGTTTCGGTCTCTTAATTTATCAATAATTTCTGTAGCTTCGGGCGTAATAGCCACGCGTTCGATTGACATATTATATTATTTAGACAATAAATACAAAACGTAGAGACAAGGCATGACTTGTCTCTACAAATCGGTAAATAGGTATTATCAGAAAAATCCGAGTTTATTTTTATCATACGAAATCAGCATATTCTTCGTTTGGCGATAATGATTGAGCATCATTTTGTGCGTTTCACGACCAATACCTGATTTCTTATATCCACCAAATGGAGCGTGTGCTGGGTAATCGTGATAGCAATTTACCCAAACTCTACCTGCTTGCACGGCTCTTGCCACAGTATATGCTTGGTGCATGTCACGTGTCCATACGCCAGCACCTAAACCATAAAGTGTATCGTTGGCAATGGCAATGGCTTCAGCCTCATCTTTAAAAGTTGTTACACAAACCACTGGCCCAAAGATTTCTTCTTGGAAAATACGCATTTTATTATTTCCCTTGAAAATGGTAGGCTTGATGTAATAGCCACCTTCTAAACCTTCGTTATAAGAGGCTCCACCACCAGTTAGTAATTCTGCTCCTTCTTCTTTTCCGATTTCAATATAGTTCAAGATTTTCTCGTATTGGTCGTTCGAAGCCTGAGCTCCCATCATTGTTTCAGGGTCGAGTGGGTGCCCAAGTTTAATCGCATTTACACGCTCAACTACACGTTCAATAAAAGCATCATAGATTGATTCTTCTACCAAAATTCTTGACGGGCACGTACAAACTTCTCCTTGGTTTAAAGCAAACATAGATGCTCCTTCGAGGGCTTTATCGAAAAACTCATCATCAGCTTCCATGATACTTTTGAAGAAAATATTTGGCGATTTACCACCCAATTCTAACGTAACTGGAATAATATTTTTAGAAGCATATTGCATAATAAGCTGACCAGTAGTGGTTTCGCCAGTAAATGCAATTTTATTGATACGTGGGCTTGATGCCAATGGTTTTCCAGCTTCGATACCAAAACCATTGACAATATTCAAGACACCTGCTGGCAGTAAATCCTGAATTAATTCGGCCAAAACCATGATACCTACTGGCGTTTGCTCGGCTGGTTTCAATACAACACAATTACCTGCCGCTAATGCTGGAGCAATTTTCCAAGCAGCCATCAATAATGGGAAGTTCCAAGGAATAATTTGTCCAACTACGCCAAGTGGCTCATGAATAATTAATGAGAGTGTATTGGCATTTAATTCTGATGCTGAACCTTCTTCTGCACGAATAACACCCGCAAAATAACGGAAGTGGTCAATTGCCAAAGGTAAATCTGCCGCCATAGTTTCACGAATGGCCTTGCCGTTATCCCATGTTTCTACACGTGCTAAAAGGCTAAGATTTTGCTCTAAACGGTCTGCAATTTTCAATAAAATATTGCTACGAGTAGTAGCCGATGAAGTGTTCCAGCTCGGAGCGGCTGCCCATGCAGCATCTAATGCTAAGTTGATATCTTCTTCAGTAGAGCGTGCTACTTGGGTAAATACTTTGCCATCAACTGGAGAAGTTACTTCGAAGTATTCGCTTTTTACCGGAGCTACCCACTTGCCACCAATGAAGTTGTCGTAATGAGTCTTGAAAATAGGTTTTTCTACTAAATTACTTTTTGCTGTTGTTACCGCTGACATAGTTATAAATAATTATTAAGGTGAAAAATGATAATGCAAATAAATCTTGCAATAGTTATATTTAGTGTCATTTTTCTACCCAACAATTTCATTTTTCTGCCAACTGATTGCACTTTTCTATATTGAATTGCACAATCCTATCAATTTGCATAGAATAATTCAATTTAGATAGTGATATTTTTTGTAGAAATAATAATATTAAGTAGGTTTGTTTAAGATGTTGTTCGTGGTTGGTAGCCAATTGTTAACAGAAAATCGTTAGAAACTAAAATCTTGGGAGTTATGATAAATCTAAATTCTTCTCACTACGAAAATCGTAAGCTGCAAAGTTTGGTTGAAAACAGAACGATTCATACACTCAATAATGCGGAATTGAATGTCTTTGAAACTCATCAACAAGCATCTCAGGTTTTGCTTCGCTTTAAAGAACTTGTATTAGCAAGCATGATTAAAGGGAAAAAAGTGATGCACTTAGAAAATACTCATTCTTTTGGTTTTCTACCTGGCGAATCGGTGATTTTGCCTTCTAATGAATTAATGTGTATAGATTTCCCAGAAGCTACCGAACTTAGTCCTACTCAGTGTTTAGCCTTGGCATTTTCTGAATCAAAACTTCAAGATACCGTTGATTTACTGAATTATCGTGGAACTAAACAAAATGGAAAAGAATGGAGCATGACTGATTATAATTATCATTTCACTAATGATGTAGCCATTAATCAGATTCTCCAACGTCTTATCTTTATTTTTGCCGAAAAACATCCTTCGAAAGATATATTTGCCGATTTGCTCATTCAAGAATTAATCATCAGAATTCTACAAACTGAATCGAAAAGTATTTACTTGAAAAAAGCTCAAACTCATTCTAATAATGACCGTATTTCGTTTATTATCAAGTATATTCAAGATAATATCACAGAAGATTTATCAATAGAACTTTTGAGTGAAAAAGCTTATATGAGCGAGTCGAATTTTTATCGTACATTCAAGCATGAACTTGGGTCTTCGCCAAATGATTTTATCATCGAAGAACGTTTAAAAGTAGCTGAAAGCTTACTCCGAAACCCCAAAGTGAGTATTAAAGAAGCTTACATGGCCAGCGGATTCAATAGTTTCTCTTATTTCTGCCGTATTTTTAAGAAAAAGAAAAAACTTTCGCCAACTGAATTTAAAGAGCAAACTTGTGTAATAAAATAAAAAGGGAAGACTTTCATCTTCCCTTCATGTAGAAGTTGTGGAATTGTTAGTATAAAAATCTTAAAGATATTTGTCGGCGAAAGTGAGCATGATATCAACGGTTTCATTTAGTCGGCCCCATTCGTGGTAGAGTTCTGGATAAAAATAGTATTCGTGCTTGCTTCCCATTTCTTCTAATTTTTGTTTCATTTTTTCACCTTGTTCTGGCGGTACAATCGTATCACTGCCACCATAAAATAGAATTGTTGCAGGCGAACTCTTTTTCATCTGATAATATGGACTTGCCGAGCGGTATTCTCTAACAGTTTCTTCACTGAATGGCTGACTAATAAGTTTTACAATATCGCTATTCATTCGTCCTTGGCGTAATTTATCAGAAGTGAGGTCAGCGGGGCTAGCAATTCCTCCTACAACTTCCACCAAATTTTTGTTATCGGCTGTGTAGGAATAAAGCATAGCTAAATGCCCACCTGCACTAATTCCTAAAAGAAAAAATTTAGGTGTGATATTAAGCGAATTTGCTTCCTTGTGTAACTTTTTGAGAAGCATGCCTATATCGTCAAGTTGCTGCTTATAGGTAATACCTTGTTGAAAAGTAAGCCTGTAATTCATGTTTACAATGGCACACTTAGTGTTTTTTTGTCGAAAATGGTCAACAATGGGGTTAATAAATCCTTTATCACCCTCGCTCCATCCACCTCCGTGCAAAAGCACAATTACTGGTACTTTTGTTGATTGATTTTTCGGTAAATAGAGGTCATAGTTTTGAAGTTCATTATCACCATAATTTTCATTTTTTCTTACTTCATAATCTAGCGTTTCATCGGCTCTAATTGAATAATTTTTATTAATAAGTGGTACTAAATCAATAGTATCACATGAACTCAACAATAGCATTGAACTTACGATAAAGAAAAATCTCATGGCTATAAGTTTTGAAGCAATCATCTGATAAATAATTATTTATGAATAACTCATGACTATTACTTTATTTGATGGCTATTCTAGCCGTTAGGGCTATATCATCGAGCCATAAGCCTTGATAACCAACGACGTTGAGGGCGGGTTTCCAGTCTAAACTAAGATTAAGCGGGATTTCTTTAAATGTATATTCAAGTCCCAAGATTCCGTCAGCTCCAATCACTGTGTGGTTATCATAATTTTCAAACCATGGATTTCCGTAGCGTCCGCCATTTCTCCAAAATCCGATATGCCCGCCAATTCCATAATACCAACGCCAATTTGGGGTTTCAAAAGCTGCTTTATGAATTTCATACAATCCTGTGAAGTTTACTCCCTGCCATCTCGAATACACAATTCCTTCAAATGCCTCTTTATTATTCATTTTATATTTTACACTTAGCCCATATCCATAATTGAGTCTGGCACCAATCCCTAACTTATATTGAGCGTTTGCAACAGTAAATGTGGTAATGATAAACAGGAAGCTTATGAATATTTTTTTCATTTCAGGAATTTAATTAGTTTGATTTTTCTCATTAAAACAATGTGCCAAAAGCTTATGTAGGGTATTTGTGGGGAATTTATGTGGAAAAAAATACACAATTTGAGGAATAGTAATAGGAAATGATGGTTTGAAGATTCGTGGAATATTTTTTTTGATTTTGCTGGAAAAGTAGATTAATCATTACACAAACACAACTTAAGTTAAGCATGAAAACATTTAAAATTGCCATTTTAATGGCTAGTATGTTTCTATTGCAAGTAGCATGTCAGAAACAGGATGATTCTGTAACACCCGTAAGTCAGCAAGACCCCAATGCTCCAAAAGGAGATATGCGTATTGGTATAACTGACGCTCCGATTGATGATACCAATATTAATGGTGTTTTCGTAACAATTACAGAAGTTAGATTTGATGGTAAGGTATATGATGCTTTCAAAGGTCCTAAAACTGTGAATCTTTTACAATTACAAAATGGTAATTCACTGAATTTGGGGGATGGTAAATTTCAAACAGGCTCATATAGTAAATTGACTTTGGTGATTGATTATACCAAAGATGCAAGTGGGAATGCTCCTGGATGCTATGTACAGAAAACTGATGGAGCCAAGGAAGCATTAGTGATTTCAGGAAATGCTAAACAAGAAGTAGAGATTACAACTAAGAAATTTGATGTGAGACAGAGCGGTGTAACCGATTTAATGATTGATTTTGATTTAAGGAAGGCCATTAAAGAAATGAATAGCAATAGTAAAAAGAGTTATGCTTTTGTTACGTATGGCGAGTTACAATCTTCTATTCGATTGGTCAATAGAGCTTCTACTGGTGATATAGTGGGTAAGATTGATAATTATAATCCAATAATCAATGGTCAGGTAGTGGTGTATGTTTATAAAAAAGGTACTTATAACGAAAATGCTGAAGTAAAAGGACAAGGTGAAAGTAGTGTTACTTTCAGGAATGCCGTGACAAGTGCAAAAGTAGATGGTGCAGGAAACTTTAAAATAGCATTTTTGGAAGAGGGTGATTATGAGCTACATTTTGCTACCAATAAGAGTACAAGTGGAGCAATCATAGATTTTAGTTCTTTTTTGAATCTGAATTCAAATCTTGCACTCAATAGTATTGCCGTAAAATCGAATACACAAGTGAGCTTATCGCTCTCAATCAAAAGCATCATAGGTTTGTAAAGAAATTCATAAATAGTGTTTAGGTTAGAAAATGGTAAATGGCTGTCCTTTGGGACAGCTTTTTCTTTTATATGATATTGGAAAAGTAGCAAGTAGTTTATAAATTACTGTTGTTTTATAATTTACTTCTACCCAAAACATTATTATTTTATGTCAGATTTATCCAAATGGTCGATTAGCCATAAAATCGCTTTTTATTTTTCTTTTCTCTTCTTGGGCTTAAACTTTTTCCCCTTTCCTCTCGAATTTTTAGGCGGCCTAATGACTATGCTATGGAGTTTTGTGGTTGATTTTTTCGGGAAAATCGTTTTTGGTATTCCCGAAGTGACGGTTCGGCCTAATGGGAGTGGTGATACTACTTGGAATTGGCTTCAACAATTAGCCATTGTAAGTTTTTCTACAATAGGTAGTATTGTTTGGTACGTGCTTGCCCGTAATCGACCTAATCATGAAAAATTAGCCTTTTGGTTTAAAATTTGGCTACGATATTTTTTAGCAGCTACTATGTTTTCGTATGGGTTGGTAAAGATTTTTCCTTTACAGTTTGGGAATATTACAACCTATCGCCTTTTCGAACGCCTCGGAGAAATGAGTCCGATGGGGCTGTTATGGACATTCATGGCGTACTCTAAGGGCTATCAATTTTTTGGTGGACTCATGGAAGTGATAGGAGGGGGATTATTAATTTTCCGTAGAACCACAACTTTAGGTGCAGTCATGAGTGCGAGCATTATGCTCAATGTTTTCATGATGAATGTCTTTTATGATGTACCCGTGAAAATCTTTTCTTTCACTTTATTGCTCATGTGTGTGTATTTGTTAGCTGCTGATGCTAAACGCTTATGGCTGTTTTTTGTGGCTAATAAACCTACTCAGTCTGCAGAAGAAATAAAGGTTTTTGAAGGAAGAAAATGGTATAAATATGGCAGAATTGTTCTAAAAACAATATTTTTAGGAATAGTAGGTGTAATGGGTTTTTATGAAAACTTTACTACAGCCAAAGATATAGATACTCCAAAATCTTTAATTTATGGGCCTTATAAAGTTGAAAGATTCGAACGAAATAATACTGTTTCTGAAACTGACACTCTACGCTTGCAAGAAGTATTTATCGACCGCCGTGGTGCATATGATATGCTTTATGTAACGAATGACGATGGTCTGCGTAAACGAGCCAATTTTACGCTTGATTCTGTTAAACACATTTTACGCATGACAGACTATGCTGCTCCTATCACCGATACTACGCAATACACTTTTACGTATTCACAACCAGATGCGGAAACATTAATGTTGCAAGGAAAAATCAAATCTGATTCGATTCGAGTGGCCATGAAGAAAATGAAACACCGAAATTTCATTCTCACTAGTCGTGGTTTTCATTGGATAAATGAAGTGCCTTATAACAAGTAATATCATCGACTTGACCGCATGGCTTTTACAACTGTTGTAGATTTATCATTCAATAACTTTTCGTATTCGCTCGAATCGCAGGCATAAATGGCAACTTTACCTTGTTCATTGTGGTGTACACCCCAGCCATACCTTTTAGTAAGTGGCGAGGTTCGTAAGCATGCTTGTCCTTTTGAGAAAAATGCCGTACGAGCTTCGGTTAATTCTTTTTCTGTAAGGTCGTTTCTTTCGGCGAATACCTGAAAAATTATATCATCTGAAGTATATTTATAAGGGTGTTTCCGAAGTATATCAAACTGCAAATTGGCTACCGATTTTTTATCTCCTTTATGTGGAGGCATTTCGCCAGTGTTGGCTGGGCAGTCATCGGCTATGGCAATTAATGTCGATTCGTAATTGGTCGTATGTATTTTCATGAAATTTTTCTTTAAAGGAAACACTGCTTACTGTCAACCCTATGTCAGTAATTATTTTAGAAAGCCTATAATTTCAGCCGAAAATGCTTCAGTATTATAGGTAATATTATGATTACCCTTTACAATACTCAATTTTGCATCTCTAAAGTAAGTTTGTAGAACTTCTGGGTTGCCGTTATCTTTATCTTCATCACCTGCAATAATTAAGACTGGTTTGCTGAATTTTTTCAATTCCTTTGGCGTAGTGACGGGTTGATACTTTTGTAAAAGCCCCAGAGCTACTGTATCAGCATTAATAGATTTGGCATATTTTACTGCACCCTGAGCTTCGGGATATAGATGAAATTTTCCGTTAAAAGCGGCCGCAAACATTAGTCTTCTATCCCAATTTGGATTTGTAAAATGCTGCCCCATACCGCCTAAAACTACTTTTACCACACGTTTATCCTTCGTAATTAATTTTGCTGCAACAATGGCTCCTCTTGAGTAGCCGACTACTTCATAAGATTTTATTTTTAAGTTAGTAAGAATCCCTATCACGTCTTTTGTTTCGATATCATTTGTATAAAATTTATCTTCATGAGGTTTATCGGAATGTCCGTTCCCTCTTAAATCAGGGACGATTACACGATAGCCATTCTTCAAAAGATCTTTATACAGGGCTGTTTTTCGCCAATTTGCACCTGTATTGATAAATCCATGTAAAAGCACAACGACCTTTCCCGAACCCGAATCAGTATAGGCAATTCTAATTTTGTCGGGAGCTTGATAATATTTGAAATTCTGGGCAAATCCAAATGAAGAAATAAGGAGAATGAATATCACACCAAGAAGATTTAATGGTATTAAGCGTTTCATAATTTTAAATTGGGGCGAAAAGAGTATGCAAGTTAGAGCATATTCACAAAGTCAAACTTATTTTGGTCGATTTAGACATTGAAGGTACATAAAAGATTTGACTAACGGAGTTTACTAATAAACAAATAATAAAATGAGTTTTTTCTATATTTATTTCAATTGATGATTACATTTGTAATATATTTCATGCACGGGGTGCTGTAAAAAGCTGAGATGATACCCGAGAACCTGAACTGGTTAATACCAGCGTAGGAATGCAGGAGCCAATAAGATATTGAGAAGAGTAGCCTTAGAGCTTTATCTAATCTATATACGTTTTGAGACCTCATTTCGAGCATTCAGTGCAGAAATGAGGTTTATTTTTATCAAAACTATTATGGAAGAATTAGAACTAAGCGAAAAAAGTTTGGTGAAGCCACCACTCCGCAATTGGCAGGGCCGAAAAGAATGGTTTTTTAACCGTGAACACACCGATACCTACGAACTTTGGTACGAAGGCCGCTACAAACGAGCCGAAGTTTGGCAAAAGAAAATTATGGGTAGATTCGTGAAGTCTGACCCAAGAATTAAAACACTACTCGAATTTGGTTGCGGAACTGGCCGTTTTACCCGTTGGTGGAAAGAAATTGGCATTGATGCTTCGGGTGGTGATATCTCTCCTTTTATGTTGGGGCAGGCCGTTCATCTTTTTGGTGGAAATCTTGTCTGGGCTGATTCTCATTTTATGCCTTTCAAAGACCACACTTTTGATGCACTTGCGTTTATTACCACCTTTGAATATTACCGTGACCCCGTGCAGGTAATTCGTGAAGCTGCAAGAGTGGGCAAATATGGAATTGCCTTCGGAATGATGAATCGTAATTCTCCAAAAGTGGTTCGACGAAGAGTGCAAGAAGCCTTTGGGAAAAATCCGTTCTACGTAACTGCTACTTTCTACACGCCTGAAATGCTTACCCGAAAAATCCATGAAGCACTTGAAGGACGTAGCTATACCATTGAGTGGCAAGCAACTGGCCTACCCGAATGGTTTCCTGTGCAAGAATGGCACGTACCTTATGGCGATTTTTTTGGTTTGTTTGTACGATTCAATGATGTGGATTAATGGAAAATATAGGAAAAATCAACGAAGAATACTTTAAAAAAGTTATCTTACCTAATAGTGGCTTTAAGCGTAAAGAAGTTGTTATTGGGCCAAATTTTGGTGTCGATGTGGCACTTGTAGAATTGCCAAACAATATGGCCATGGCTCTTACCTCTGACCCACTGAGCTTAATCCCTACTTTGGGTTTGCAGGAATCAGCGTGGCTTTCGGTGCATCTGATGGCCAACGACATCGCTACCACCAGTTTTGCTCCAATGTATTTACAAACGGTACTTAACTTACCAACTAGTATCTCCGATGCTCAGTTTAGAGAATATTGGCAATACATTGATAAGTTTTGTAAGGAAATTGGCGTTGCAATTACGGGCGGACACACCGGCACAATTGAAGGCCAAAACTCGACCATTTCGGGTGGTGGAACATTGATAACTATTGCTCCGCAAAAACAAATACTTACTTCGAATAACGCTCAAATTGGTGATTCAATCATTATGACCAAACAATGTGCGATGTCATCTGTATCTATTTTGGCGATGTCCTTTCCAAAGACTATTCGTCAGAAATTAGGCACTGAAGTAGCACAAAAAGCGGAAGAATTGTTTTATCATACCTCTGTCTTGAATGAAGCATTGGTTATCAATAAACTTAATCAACAACAGAATGTGGTGAATGCGATGCATGATGTTACGGAGGGTGGTGTGTTAGGTGCAGCTTTCGAGATGGCAATCGCAAGTGGTTTAGGTATTGAAATTCAGGCAGATAGGCTCAATATTTCACCAATTGTCAGCTCAGTTTGCGAAGTTTTTTCATTTGACCCTCGTTATTGTATTGGAGCGGGTTCAATGATTATTTCGGTTCAGCATCAATACGAAGAGTTGGTAATCAATACTTTACATGAGAACAATATCGAGGCCTGTACGATTGGGAGTTTCACAGCATTAGAAGAAGGCCATAGGATGGTTGAAAATGATGAAGTTAAGCCAATGACTTACCACGAAACGGACCCTTACTGGGCAGCATTTTTTGAGGCATTCAAACGTGGTTGGAAATGAAAAAAAGCATTTATCTCATCGCCGACCCAGCCATCGAACAAAGTGTTTTGCTTGATAAAATTGAGATGGCTCTGAAAGGTGGTATTTTTGCCGTGCAATTATGGAATAATTGGCAAAAGGTAGCTAATAAAATCGAAATCATTGAAACTATCCATCAACTCACAAAGTTGGGAGGTGTGCCTTTGATTCTTAATGAAGGTCAAGATTGCCTTGATTTGACTTGTTTTGATGGAATTCATCTTGATTTTCCCAACGAAATGATACAAGAATACCGACAAAAACGACCAGATTTAATTTGGGGACTCACTTGTTCAAACGAAACCGAAAAACTCATTTGGGCTGAGCAAAATTCGTTGGATTATATTTCGTATTGCTCAATATTTCCATCGAAAACCAGTAATAGTTGCGAGCTTGTTAGTTTTGATACTATTGACAAAACTCGCGAGTTTTTTAGTCGAAAAGTATTTTTAGCGGGGGGAATTAATCAAAATACGATTCCGAATCTCAAAGAATTACAATTCGATGGTATTGCCTTGGTATCGGCCATTATGGACGCCGAAAATCCAACCGAAGTAGTATTGAATTATTCAGAAATCTTAAACCATTAAAGTCATGACCAAAAGTTTTTTTGATAAATTATGTTGCCCATTTGATAAATCTGAACTTTCAATTCAGGTTTTCACCGAAAAAGAAAATAACATCATTCATGAAGGGCTTATCACTTGTCCAAATTGTAAGCGTTTGTATCCAATCATTCATGGAGTGCCGATTATGATACCCGATGCTTACCGAGAGGCACAACTCGAAAAACCATTTTTTAAAAAATGGAATGATAAGCTAAGTCTGGAAGCAAAAGCCAGCTTGATATTGGAAGAATAAACGATGAAAAATGGTTTTTGGGGTAATGTATCCAAACTGAATTTATTCAATGAGCTAATTTCAAAAGGGGAAAATAAGTATTTAACTTGAGTTTGGATAAAGCACTTATAGCTAATTGGTTATAAACTTGAAATTACTCCAAAGGAGTTAAATATTGGTAGAGAAATATGCTATCACCTCTATCCAAGCCCCATTGGGTGAAACATTTCGTATAGTCTTTGATGTATTTTTTTCTACCAAATATAAAGCCCCGCCTGGGGCAAATATGATTCAATTTAATCCCGAATTTACTTTATTTAATAAAAGCCGAGTATTGATGAATTTTCGATACTCGGCTTTTATTCTTTGCATTGGAAGAAGCAAAAAAGTATTTTCCAAGTATATTTGCTTTAAACTCTATTCATCCTAACATTAAATGAAAAAAGCCTACTTTCTCTCTATCCTTATAGCCATTTTTCGACTGAGTTTTGCACAAGAAGCAACTAAGACAACTATCCAAATTGATTTGAATAAAAAAGTTGGCGAAATGAGTACCATGTGGGCTTGGTTCGGTGCCGACGAACCCAACTATGCTTACATGAAAGATGGCAAAAAATTGCTGACCGAATTAAGTCAACTAAGTCCAGTACCCGTTTATTTTCGAGCCCATAATATGCTTACTTCTGGGCATGATACTCTTACTATGAAGTGGGGTTCTACCAATGTTTATACTGAAGATGCCAACGGAAAGCCCATTTATGATTGGACAGTCGTCGATAAAATTTTTGATACTTACCGAGAAAGAGGCATCAAACCAGTGGCACAATTTAGTTTTATGCCCGAAGCTCTTTCAATCAAGCCACAACCCTATGAGCATAAATGGAAACCCGGAATGCCTTACAATGAAATTTATAAGGGTTGGACTTTTCCGCCGAAAGATTATAAAAAATGGGCCGATTTGGTCTATGCGTGGGTAAAACACTCGGTAGAACGCTATGGAAAAGCCGAGGTAGAAACTTGGTATTGGGAATTATGGAATGAACCAAATATTGGTTATTGGAGCGGAACGGTAGAAGAATATTGTAAACTTTATGATTATACCGCCGATGCCGCCAAACGAGCTTTGCCAACGATTAGAATAGGTGGCCCTGAAACAACTGGCCCAAGTTGGAGTAAAGCGGCTGATTTTCTTAAAACTTTTCTAACGCATTGCGAGTCAGGGACTAATTATGTGACGGGTAAAGTAGGTTCTCCGCTTGATTTTATTACTTTTCATGCGAAAGGTGCTCCAAAAATTGTGGATGGACACGTACAAATGAATGTAGGAACCCAACTACGAGATATTTCGGAAGGATTCCGAATTGTTACTTCTTATGCCAAATTCAAAAACTTACCTATTATCATTGGCGAGTCAGACCCCGAAGGTTGTGCGGCTTGTGGCATGAAAACCAACCCATCAAATGCGTATCGAAACGGCACGATGTATTCGAGTTATACGGCTGCTTCGTTTGCCCGAAAATATGCCTTGGCTGATTATTTCAAAGCTAATTTATTGGGGGCAGTGAGTTGGTCATTTGAGTTTGAAAATCAACCCTATTTTTATGGTTTCAGAGATTTAGCCACCAATGGCATTGATAAACCCGTATTGAATGTTTTCAGAATGTACGGCATGATGTCGGGCAATAGAGTGGAAGTAAAGGGTAATCAGAATTATACATTTACGATGGTGCGAGATTCGAGCGTACGCAAAAAAGCCGATATTGATGCCCTCGCCAGTAAAGACCAACGCTCAGCAGCGGTAATGGTTTGGCATTATCATGACGATGACCTAAAAGCTGAAGATGCGACAGTAGAAATAGACTTAAAGGGTTTTCCTGCTCAACAAGTCAATTTTAAGCATTACCGAATCGACAACGAAAACAGTAATTCATATGAAGTTTGGAAGAAAATGGGTTCACCCGAAAACCCGACGGCCGAACAAATTAGTATCTTAGAAAAAGCAGGACAATTGGCATTACTCACCTCGCCAAGCTATTTAAAATTGACCAACGGTACACTAAAACTCAATTTCAAATTACCCCGTCAAGGTGTTTCGTTATTGAGGTTTGATTGGTGATTTAATTTTAAAATGGATTTTAAAACAGAATGACAATGGATAATCTCATCATCAACTATATTTCAAAATACATTCCACTAACGGAGGAGGAAATTGAAATCATCAAAGAGCAAAACTTGATTCGTTACTTTAAAAAGAATGAGCTTTTGCTAGAAGAAGGGGAGTATGCCAAAGAATGTTATTTTGTATTAAGTGGTTGTGTAAGAGCCTATTATCTAATGGATGGCGAAGAACGAAATACAGAGTTTTATATTGAAAATCAATCAATTACGCCTGTTAGTTATCAAACTAAAAAGCCTTCGGAGTATTATTTATCTTGTTTGGAAGATTGTGTCTTGGCATTGGGTAGTGATGAACGAAACCAGAAACTTCTTGAAAAAGTGCCCAAACTCACCACCATGATTATGCAAATGAGCAACGAAATGTTGGTGCAAAAAGTCATAGAATTTGATGAATTTAAGACCTTCAGTCCCGAGCAACGTTATCTTAATCTTTTAGAAAAACGCCCTGATTTAGTCAATCGAATTCCGCTTTATCATTTGGCGAGTTATTTGGGTATTACGCAAGTATCTTTGAGCCGTATAAGAAAACGTATTTCGGTGCAAGTATGATATTGGTAAAAAAAATATCACCCCTTCGGGGTTTGTTTGTATGGTACGTACACGAATTTCTATAATCTTTTCACCTCTTAGAGGTTAGGTATAGAATGGCGAAGCTATGAAATAATTATAGCAAATAAGGTCATCCACACACATTTCCTCTTCGAGTTTTTGTAAAGAATGGCGAAGCCATGAAATGACCATAACAAAGAAACATATAAATAAAATCCTTAAGGAATGGTATTTTTAAGGACCAGTCGCTTATTATCTTTTGTTAATTTTTCTGAAAAACGGCTTTGGTATTTTTGCTGAAACATTATCGAAAAAGCAAAATGAATATTCAGAAAAACGACAAACAAAATGCAACTATTACGGGTATATTTTTTATTCTTGCGGCCATCTCATCCATTATTGGACTAAAACTCTACGACCCTATTTTGGCGGAAACTGATTTCATTACTTCCGCTCGCCAACATCATCATGCTATTGTTTGGGGAGCAATAAACGAACTTATTCTTTGTATTACAGCAACAGGCACAGGCTTGATGATGTATCCATACTTAAAAAAATACAATGAAAGTTTAGGATTGGGTTATCTAAGTTTCCGAATGCTGGAGGTAGTATTTATCATGATGGGAATTGTGGCAGTTTTAGCGGTGCTTTCTATAAGTCAACATTATGCCAATCATGCAATTGATAAACCAACGGCTACTGCCTTAGGTTTGGCATTTATTGAATTTCATGATTGGACTTTCATGTTGGGGCCTAATTTTATGCTCGCCATTAATACGTTTATTTACAGCTATGTTTTCTTCCAAACTAGACTCGTGCCTAAAAAACTGGCTATTCTTGGACTAACGTCAGCCTGTTTGATTATGCTTGCAGCTATGCTTGAGATGTTTCATATTATTGAGCAAATATCAACTTTAGGCGTAATTTTGGCTATTCCAATCGCTTTTTATGAAATGTCATTAGCGGTTTATTTGATTAGAAAAGGCTTCCAAATTGAAGAAAATAAATAAAAGAGATCTCTTGAATTTCAATAGATGATTTACTAACAGGATTTGTTTTATTCTCTTCATTGCCGTAAGTTTTAACTGACGGCAATGAGTAATTTGAAATAATTCATTTTTTACTGTCCAATCAAAGCATCTAAATCTGAAAGAGCAATTAAATAAGCCAATTTAGCGGCGTACACATCAGCTTCTGCTTTGGCCAAGACTGCTTTGGTAGCTAAAATATCGGTTTTCAGGTTCATTCCTGCTAATTGCTTGTCTTCTTGCAATTTCAATTCCTCTTGGCGGTATTTGAGGGCTTTTTCTGCAACATTAATCAATGATTTACTTTGTTGAGCTTTTCTATATGCTTTTTCTATTTCATACAAAAGTTGCTCTTGTGTATAATCAATATTTTCTTCGGCTTGCTTCATTTGTAATGCCCTTTGTTTCTGAATTTGTTTATTGGCATAAAGGTCTTGCAAATTCCATTTCAGATTTACGCCAATAAACGGATTATTGGCAGGAGCAAGTGGATTGCCACTTTGGTAGGCATAACCCGTCACTAAACCAATATCTGGGCGGTCGCTGAGTTTAGCAGCTTTGAACCCCACCTCAGTTTTATATTTATTTAAATTAGCAATTTGAACATCGGGATTGGTTGAAATACCAGACTTATAATCAGTGATTGAAGAAAGATTATTCACAACTGGTAGGGTGGAGGTCAATGAAAAATCTTCATTGGGCAAGCCTGCTAGTTTAGCTATATCTGCCTTGTAATTTTGAATCTGAAAATCGAATTTTAAGATATTTTGCTCTTCATCGGCAATACTGGCCAAAATACCTGCTTTATTCAAATCTAAAGTTTTCCCAGCAGTGATAGCATTTTCTAAATCATTCAATCGATTATTGGCCAAATTGAGTTTGGCTTGAGCTTCTTCTTGTTGTTTTTGGGCAATCAAAGTGGCATAATAGAGCTGTTCGATGCCGTGTTTAAGTTGTAGCGAAACCTTTAGTTTTTCTTTTTCACTTACTTGGTTTTCTACTTTACTTACTTCAATACCCATTTTGATTTTGGCTTGTTGTGTTAAGGGCATATAGGCGGTCAATCCAATATTATAATTATTATTGCTTCCAACAGTTATGTTTTTATCAGTATTTGGAAGAGGCACTTGCGTAGTGGCATTCATAGGAATTACGCCAATTGCACCAGCAGGAATTGTAATATTTGCCAAATTTACATTGTATTGGTAAGTGCTACTCAGATTTACCACTGGCAAACGCTTGATTTCGTCTTCTTTGACTTTTATTCTTTTTTCTTCAATTTGTAATTGCTTAATAGCAAGACCTTTATTCGATTTGATAGCAATTTCACTCAATTGTTCTAATGAATAAGTAGGTGTTGTTTGGGCAAAAGTGCTTTGGTTTTCAAGAAGAAAACCTAAAACCAAAGCTATATATATGCGTAAGTTTTTCATTGGAATAATCATTATTGGTTCAACAATACATCTTTTTTGTCACGAGGTTTTATCCAGCCAATATAAAGAACGGGTACAGTAATAAGGGCCATAATCATACTCCAAACAACCCCAAATGCTAGTACACTTGCCAGCGGAGCCCACATCGGAGATTTAGAGATAATCATGGGAAGTACCCCGATGGCTGCCGCCATGGCAGTCAGGAATATCGGACGTAATCGACGTTTACCACTTTCAACGGCTGCGGTCTGAATATCCATGCCGTGCTTCATGAGTTCATTGGTGTGGTCAACTAAGATAATGGCATTTCTTACGACAATTCCCGATAATGAAATTAGACCTATAAAGGCAGTGAAACTGAAATTATTACCCGTAACTGCCAACCCTAAAATTGCTCCAAACAAACTCAATGGAATGGTGAGCATCACAATGCTTGATTCTTTGAGGTTACGGAATTGGAATAATAAAATGAAGAATATTAAAACCAAACTTGTCACCAAGGCAGTAATCATTTGTGAAAAGGTTTCTTGCTTGTTGGCATATTCGCCACCGTATTCGATATGATACCCACTTGGTAATGAAAGTTTTTCAATTTGTGGTTGAATCTCTTTCAATAATTCAGCGGGTAGAACACCCTCCGAAACTTCTGATTGTACGGTAAGTGTACGCACACCATTACGGTGGATAATCTTACCAGTTTGCCACTGTGGTATAAGGTCTACAATCTGGCGAAGTGGTACGTTTACTCCTGTAATTGGTGATTTTAAGTAAACTTTTTGTAAATCATCCGTACTTTGGCGGTTTACATCATCTAATCTCAAAACGATATTTACTTGGTTATTTCCTTCGTAAATTGAAGAGATAGCGGCTCCGCTAAAACCAGTGTAAACGGTTTGGGAAATGCTGCTTGTTGTGAATCCTAAGCGACTTGCTTCGGGTTTTAAATTTAGTGATAAACCATAATAATCCTCAGCAAAATCGTTTCTGATGAGTTTACTACCTTTGGCATTTTTCATGATTTCGGCTACTTGCGTGCCTATTTTTTTCAAATGAGAAATATCTTCGCCCACAATTCTAACCTCTACTGGTGCTTTCATCGGCGAACCTTGTTGCATGAGTTTCACGAAAGTTGTACCTTCTGGAATAGTTGTATCTACTTTTTTTCTTAACTCTTCTACCAATTCTTCGGCCGTTTTATCGGTTGTTGTATTGACCAAAATCTGTGCATAATTACTTGTAGGAAACTCTGGCGAGAAATTATAATAAAATCTCGGTGAAGCAGTGCCCGTAAAAGTTGCATAAGAAACCACTCTTTTGTCTTGCTTAATAATGTTTTCGGCTTTTTGAATGGCCGCATGAGTTTTCTCTAATTTTGTGCCTGTGGGCATCCATAATTCAATAATAAACTGATTTCTTTCGGCCGCAGGAAAAAACAGTTGACGAACACTGGTTTTGAACAAAAACCCAGCTAAAGCAATGGGAATAAGGCTACTAATAATGGTCGTTTTAGGGTATTTTACGCACCAATCAATCAATTTGTTGTAGCCTTCTTGCATGTAATCAAGCAATGATTTTCTTTTCTTTTTGTTCTCATTTTCATGGTTATGTAAGCCTTTTTTGATGAAAACATAGCACAGCATAGGTGTCAGTAACATCGCTACAATAAAAGAGGATAGCAGGGCAATGGCAACCGTAATGGGCAAAGCAAAGATAAATTCGCCGATACTGCCATTAAGTAAAATCATTGGCATAAACGAAGCTACAATCGTAACGGTAGCCACTAAGACAGGCATTACTAAGTCGTTGGCACTTCTCCAAGCGGCTGTCCAGCGGTCGATGCCTTCATCTAATAATTCTACATAATTATCAGCAATTACGATGGCGTCATCTACGACCATTCCTAAAACCAAAATCAAAGCAGCCAACGAAACTTGGTGTAGTTCGATTCCTAATGCGTGCATCATAGCGAAGGTTACTGCCACCGTTACAGGAATGGCTGTTGCGGCAACCGCTGCAATTCGGAATGGTAAAAGCAAAATCACAACGATGATGACCGAAATAATTGCCAACATAAATTCTTGGATAAAATGAGATATATTTTCCTCTACCAAATGTGGTTGATTGACAATTGTAGTAATCTTTACATCAGAAGGGATTACTTTTTGGGCATCAGCTATTTTTTGATTTACCTGCTCTCCAAATTTTACAATATTGTTACCTTCTTGCATTTGAATAGCCAACAATATTGCTTGATTGCCATTGACAGTAATGATACTTTGAGGTTCGGTATAGGCTCTTTTGAGCTGAGCAACGTCTCCTAATTTAACAACTGAGCCATTTTGTGAAGCTCCCACAATTTGATCGGCTAAATCGGTTTCTGTGCTATAATAACCTTTGGTATAAAGCGTAGTTCTGTTGTTTTCAGTTTTAATATCACCCGTTGGGTTTATCTTATTTTGCGATTGTAAAAGACTCACAACTTGCTGCAAATTTACGCCATATTGAGAAAGTTTCTCAGAACTCGATGAAACTACTATTTCTTCTTTTTGGTCGCCAATGCGTTTAACTTTCGAAGTGGCAGGAAGCGTGCGAAGGTAATCTTCTAATTTTTGAGCGTAACTTTTCAACTCATTCGGACTCGCAGTTTTACTTTCTAAAGCAATTACCATTGCTTCGGTATCGCCAAAATCTGAATTTACAATTGGACCCCTCACACCTTCGGGTAAATCAATTTGTTTGGCTACCAAAAGTTGATTACGAAGTTTACTCCAAAAAATATCGGGCTGTTTTACTCGCTCAGTCAATTCTACATTTACTACCACTACGCCATCTTTGGTAGTTGAGTAGGTTTTTGCTTTGTTTACTTCTTCATATTGGAAAAGGTATTGTTCAAGCTTCTTGGTTACTTGCTCTTCTACCTGTGCCGAATTGGCTCCAGGATAATAGGCAATCACTAAGCCTGTGCGAATCGTAATTTTGGGGTCTTCGCGGCGGGGCATATTCAAAAGTGATTGGATTCCGATGGCAAATAACAATAGTAAAACCGAGATAGTTACTTGCTTATATTTTAATGATGCTTGTATGATATTCATCGCCTTAATTATTTGATTGTTACGGCTGAACCGTCAGAGATTTTATTTTGACCTGCTACTACTACCCATTCTCCAGCGTTTAAGCCTGTAAGAATTTCTATCTTATTTTCAATCATTTTTCCGAGGCTTACTTCACGCTTAAATGCTTTGTTTGAAGCCTTCTCGACCACAAAAACGTAGGTCAGATTGTTGATATCATGATTGATACATTCGGCAGGAAGAAGTGTGGCTTGTTGTGCATTGTTCACACCAATTTTTGCTTCAGCAATCATACCGGGGCGAATCACTTGATTGGGGTTGTCAACTTCAATTTTGATGGTAAATGCTCGTGACGTGACATCAGCCGCAGAGCCAACTTCTACTACTTTTCCTGTAAAGGTTCGGTCAAGAGCCGAAATAGTTATTGCTGCCTTTTGGCCAATTTTTATGTATTGAAGTTCACCTTCAGGTATATAAGCCAACACTTTTACCTTACTAATATCTGAAATGACAAAACAAGGAATGCCCGTACCGACAATTTCTCCAACTTCAGTTAGTTTTTTGAGTAAAACCCCACTTATGGGCGAGTAGAGTTTGGTGTCACCTTCATTTTTAGCTTGTAATTGTTGTTGAAGTTTTGCTTGTTGTAGCGTGAAATTTACTTTAGAGAAATCACTTTCAGTAACGCTTCCTTTATCGTGTAAAAGTTTTAAACGATTGAATTCATCTGTCACGGCATTGACCTGAACTTCTGATAATTGTTTCGCAATGTTATAGCTAGTAGGGTCTAAACTGGCCAATATTTGTCCTTTTTTTACTGTTTGCCCTTCTTTAGTTCCGATAAAATTTACTTTACCTGCTACCAAAAAACCTAACCTTACGGTTGTATTGCCTTCAATATTTCCACTGACAGAAATATCATTTTTTACAGAAGTTGTTTTTACTTCTTCTATACTTACTGGAATAGCCGCTTGCTCGACTTTCTCTTTTTTAGATGTTTGTGTTTGATTACAACCAGCGAGCATCAAAATCATACTCGATAGTACATATAGTGCTTGATTCTTCATTTTTTTATTGATTTATAGCGAATTATCTTTTGTTCAGCTTTGATGCTACAAAGTTGGGGGCTTATTTTTTGTGAATTTTTAAGATAGATTAAAAAATGAGCTGAGAATGATTTTTTTGAGAAGCAAAACAAAAACACCCCGATGGTTTGATTCCATCGGGGTGCCGTATTGTATTTTCCAAAGAATATTAGATTTGTCCACGTATCACGCTCAAGGTTTGCTGCGTAATTCCTAGATAAGAGGCAATATGCCCCAGTGGAGCACGTAGTAAGATATTGGGATATTCTTTCAACATGCGTTCGTAACGCTCTTTGGCTGATTGAAACTTAATGGTATGAATAATATCCGAAAATCTTTTCACGGCATCATATAAAAGTAGTTTTTCAACTTCTTTTATTTCGGGAAATTGCTGTAGCTTGTTAAAATCATCGTAGCGAAAAGTGGTAATTGTAGTATTTTCTAATAATTCATACCCATAAATGGCTGGAGCATTATGAAAAATACATTCAATTGGTAAGATAAAAGCGGCTTCCGCTACAAAAGTATGCGTGATGTCTTTGTCATCTTTGGTATAAAATGAGCGGAGTAGTCCTTCTTGTACATAATATACTCGTTGTGAAGTTTCTCCGGGCATAAGCAAAGTATGTCCTTTTGAATACTTTTTGGTTTTGCTATTGTCATGTAGCCACTCAGCAATAGAGTCAGAATAAATGCCTTGTTGTTTGAGGAAAGTCGAAATATCCACTTTATTATTCAGATGATAACTGGCAATAAATGTATGAAAATATTTTTTATTCTGAATCAATAAAAGTTGAACTCATGAAATATCCTGTAATTTGGATAAAAGATGTGCCATTGGTACTGTATATCGGTAGAAGTAATGAAAATTTAGTTTATTAATTTTCATTGCCGTCAGTTTTAACTAACGGCAATGAATCATCAGATACTATTAGTAATTACCCAAAAAAATCTTTATATAATATTCATGATGCCTCATGGTTACAATCTTTTACTGAGCATTGGTCGTTAATTTTTAGCCCTAAAAGAGCAATTTTTAAATTACTTTCCATCAAATATTTGAATCGGGAGTATTCAGCCAAATTAATTTCTATAAGCACTTTGACGAGTAACCATCCATCCTGGATACTGCATTGGGAGTGGGCTTACTGCATCAATTTTCTTTAAATCTTCAGAAGAAAGTTCTATTTTGATTGAAGCTAAATTATCATTGAGTTGGGCAATGGTTTTAGCTCCGATAATCGTACTAGTAATACCTGATTGATGCCTTACCCATGCCAAAGCTATTTGAGCAACAGTGGCTTGATGTGCAGCTGCAATTTCGGCCATTACTTCTACTAAATCATAAGCCTTTTCTTTGTTAATGGGAGGGAAATCAAAATTTATTCTTCTTGAGCCTTCTGCTGCTTGTTCACGTGTATATTTTCCACTTAAAAACCCTCCAGCTAGTGGACTCCACGGGAAAATAGCTAATTTATGATGAGCAGCCATAGATACTAACTCATGTTCAATATCTCTACTAACGGCTGAGTAATAATATTGTAAGCCGATAAATTGATGGAAACCTTTAAGTTTGGCTATTGTTTGTGCTTCCGAAACCATCCAAGCTGGCCAATTACAAATAGCAATATAACGGACTTTACCAGTATTTACTACATCATTCAAGGTTTGTACGATTTGCTCAATCGAAGTCTTTGGGTCAACGCCATGCACATACAAAATATCAATGTAATCTAATTGTAAACGCTTTAAACTTGCTTCTACCGAATTGAAAACATGATAGCGAGAAAGCCCTGTGCTGTTAGGCTTGTCGTCCATTCGAGCTAAAACTTTGGTAGCAATTACCACTTGGTCACGAGGAATTTTCAAATCAATTAGCGACTGACCTAATAATTGTTCTGATTGCCCAAAAGAATACGCATTGGCAGTGTCAATAAAATTAATTCCAGCCTTAATGGCTGCGTCGATGAGTTCGTTTACTTCTTGTTGTTGAAGTTTACCGATGTTATCCCACATCCCAGCGTTTTGGCCTCCAAAAGTCATTGTTCCTAAACAAAGTTCCGAAACCAATAGACCTGTTTCGCCTACATAGTTATATTTCATCTTGTTGAATGTGTTTGAATTTATGTAAAAATGACAAGGTTTTAATTGAATGACAAACGATTAAATTGTCATCTGAAAGCATAACAAAATAATTTGTAAATTTTTCTTGCGATGAAGCATTATTTTATTTTACTTTGAAAAACAAAGTTCTTTTTAATAATTAAAAAACTGTAAAATTATGATAGCTAAAAACAATCGATTGACAATTATTTTCGCCATAGCATCTCTGATTTTATTATTACCATTGGTGGCTATGCAATTTACAAGTGAAGTAAACTGGTCAGTTTTTGATTTTATTGTTGCTGGGGTGCTACTATTTGGTACTGGTGGATTGATTGAATTTTCATTGAGAAAAATTAAAAGTGTAAAGCAACGAGTGTGGATTATTGTCGGAATTTTATTCATCTTGTTTCTTGTATGGGCTGAACTGGCAGTAGGCCTATTTGGGACACCCTTTGCTGGAAACTGATAACCATTTAATATGCGTTATCCTGAATTTTTAAGGCGATAATTTATTGGGAAAATGTTTGTTGTACTTCATGGCCGCTAGTTTCAACTGACGGAATCTAATAAAAATAAATTTGACTTTAGTCAAAGTCCATTGTTTGATTAAAGTCAAATTTGACAGTATAGAACTGTTGGATTCGCCCAAAAGACAGGAGTGATGTTTATTTCAAATAAGGGCTGATTCGTCTTTGTATTTTACTCTTTCTTAGTTATATTCGAGTAAAATTAAATTAAAAAGAAGCACAAATAATGATAAGCATTGCTATTCCAAAACTCCCCTTTATTGAAAAACAACAAACAATTGATTTTTACGTAAATCAACTGGGTTTTTCGCTCATTTCAGATTATGGTGAGTATTTTATCATAAAAAAAGATAATGCTGAGCTTCACTTTTTTTATCACCCACAGCTTAAACCAGCGGCATCACATTTCATGATTTACTTAAGAATTGATAAGGGAATTGATGAATTCTACCAAAATCTTTTATCAAAAAAAGTAAGCATGATTACGCCGCTTGAAACAAAACCGTGGGGGCAAAAAGAGTTTGCTTTGACTGATACTAATAGTACCTTACTTACCTTTGGAGAAAGTAACTAGTAATTCCACCATTATCACTTTGATATGATTTTATAAGGTATAGCTTTCAATAAAGTAAAAGAGATTAAAAAAACTATTTGCCTTTGCTTAAAATTGCAGCAATTTGTCCACTATGATGTGAGTTATGATATAAAATATGACTAAAAATTCTAAATCTACTCACTTTTCCGAAGAATGGAGTCTCTATTTCTTCAAGCCAAAATTGTTCGGGTTTCTCTTCTATCAATTTATTTAGCTTTTCAAAACCCTTATTAATTAACATACTACTTTCATCAGTATTACTGCCTTGTCCATTATCTAATTGCCCCATTGTAGTATTGGCCACTTCGGGTTGTAAGCCAAAAAAGAAGGTAAACATATTGAGGGTTTCAGCAATATGGCGGTAAATAAACCCAACAGAATTCGATGCTGAATTTAATTTCATTTGGGCATTTTCGTTACTTACTTTTTTGAGAGTCACACCATTACTGATTTGACTTTGAAGAAGCATATCGAGCATTAGGTTTTTCATCATATAATTTTTCGCTTTTGTAAATTTTTGATAATGTTACTGAAAATCTTTGAAAGTTTTTATTTCTCCGCAATTATATAGGTATTTAAAGGATTCCCTTTTCATCAAGATGTGAGAGGGATACACTCAAAATAAAGCATATAGAGTAGATGATTGACCATTTATTCTTGCCTAAATCTATTAAAGCCAATGTTCCCATCGAAAACATAAAAATTCTAAAGAGTGAAAGCCAAATATTCTGAAATCTAAGGTTTGATTTGGGTGCCGCAAAAACAGCCCAAATCGTAATGACAATCAGAAATAAAATAATTGCAAAAATCCATTTGGTAAAAGAGGTTTTACCTTGAGAATAACCCCAAAAACCGACGCTAAAAAATAAAACTAATTCTAAGCTAAAAGCGAGGGCATAATTAAAGTATTTGAGAACTTGCATGATTAATAGCTCTAATTAATGGTACAATTCAAAAAAAAATTATCCGAAGGATTTAGATTTAATAATATAAGCTCTTGTCTATCATTATTCTAAAGTCTTCGGATAATTTATATTCTATTTCAACTTAATGCTGTATGCCTGAATTAAAGGTGGATTTTCGGGTGACATTGTGAAACTTACTTCTACTTTTCCTTTCTCACATTCAATTAAAAATTTGCCTCTAAGTGCATTTTCTGGTACAATTTCGTTTATTTTAACTATTTTTCCAACTTTATCAAAGATTCCTTCGGCTTCAGCTTTTAGCAAATCAGGAAAATAATCCATGAAGAAATTTTCGGCGAAAATGCCAGTTTTCTCTGCCCCCTCCCAAGAAGGCAGTAATTTTACTAATTCATTTTGACGTTGTTTCAGAATCGGAGAAACAGGGAATGGAATAGGACTAATACCCGCTTTTTCAATAATGTATGGAACTATCTGATTATTCATCAAGGCGGCACTGCCATAAGTCCCGTTAGTAAACGTCACAATTCCGATACCATATTGTGGTACAATTTTCCAATCAGAGCCAAAACCCGGTAAACCTCCAGAATGCCCAATACTTCTGATTTGGTTACAATTTTGGTCGATTCTTAACCCATAACCATAGAAAGAAACATTATTGCAAGGTTCGCCTGAACCTGTAAAACCACGGTTATTCATGCTCCCAAAATTGGCTGGGAAATGCATTTCTTTCAAAGAACTTTTCTTCAAAATAGGAGAGTTAGGTGCGTTTACTTGGTAAGCCTTTTGGTGAAAGACCATGTATTTGGAAAAGTCTTCGATAGAAGTAAGAATACCGCCCATGATTCCGTAAGCACCATCGCCTTCAAATGGCTGTTCAATGTATTGCTCACGCAACCAACGGTAGCCCCTAACAAGTTGATTATCTGGTACTTTGGTGTAATCCCAATAAGTATTATTCATGCCAAGAGGCTTCCAAATTTTGTTAATGATATAGCTTTGGTAGCTTTGTCCCGATACGTTTTTAATGATTTGTCCCAACATCGCAAAGCCCATATTGCTATATTCATAAGCAATTCCAGGTTCGTTGGAGAATGAAATTCCCTTCTTAAACATTTTCAACATTTCTGCTTCGGTGATACCCAACTGGCGATCACCCCAAGGATTGTCTTCAGGAAAACCCGCTGCGTGCGTAAGCAAATGACGCACTGTAATATCGGGCGAATCGGCTGAATATTTTTGCCCTCTTAATTCGGGAATGTATTTCCAAACGGGGTCGTCGAGTTTTAGTTTACCAGCATCTCTTAATTGTAGAATTGCCACCGATGCAAAACTTTTCGACATCGAGGCAATACGATAAACTGATTGATTATCAGCTATTTTATTTGTTTTGTAATTAACCGTACCACGATTGCTCTGATGCACAATTTTGCCATCAACTAAAACTGCATACGATACACTCGATAAATGATTTTGTGTTCGGAATGCTTCAAATTTGGCATCTAATTCTGGTACAATTGCCTTGATTTTATCTTCGTTACTTTGGGCAAAGAGATTTTGGCTGAGTAGTAAGAAAAAGATTAGTTTTTTCATGTTTTGGTTGATGAGGGGTTTGGTTATTACAAAAATAGGGAAAAGGTTTATTTTATTTAGATTCTTCTCTAATCGAAAGTATTAAATTTTATTCCGTAGTTAATCGCCTAGGCTAATAAATAACCTTTTTTTAGATGTACTTGATTGAAGTTCTTTCGGTATTACTTCAAAATCAAAAATATTATATGCCCAATTATATATTACCAAAAAATAGCTAAAAAACATTAAATTACTTCTCTATTTCATTACTAGACTATATTATCACAAATTCATTTCCCCTTTAATAAAAATCTATTTTTCAAATGTTGTAATATTGCAAAAAAATCAACCAATAGAACAATGAAAAATAGAATCCTTTCTCTAATTATCGTATCAATTTTGTTCAACCTATCCTTATCTGCTCAGAAAAAATGGGGTGGTATGACGCTCTACACTGTTAGAACTGAAATGGGTAAAGACCCTAAAGCTACGCTTAAAGCGGTTGCTGATTTAGGTTATAAATACATTGAGGCAGTAGATTATAACAATGGAAAGTTTTATGGAATGACGCCTGATGAGTTTAAATCATATACTAAAAGTATTGGTTTACAGCCAATTAGTATTCACATGGGTGGTATGAATACCAAAGATGCTGATAAGCAGATTGCTGATGTAAAAGCAGCGGGCTTTAAATATTTCATTGCCCCAGTTCCGCCAATGGGTATGTTTAAATTCGACCCTAAAACAAGGTCTTTGTCAATGACTGAAGATGTTGACCGTTTAGTTGGTGTTTTAGATACTATTTCACGTAAAGCAACGGCTGCAGGTCTAGAGTTTCTATACCATAATCATGCTTTTGAATTTGAAAAGAATAGTAAAGGTATTGTGCCGATTGATTATTTATTGGAGAAACTTGACCCTAAATATGTTAATTTCCAAATGGATTTGTATTGGGTTACAAAAGCAGGTGTTGACCCAGTGGCTTATTTCCAAAAGCACCCAGGTCGTTTTAAAATATGGCACGTAAAAGACATGGACGACCAAGGACGTTTTGCTCCAGTAGGCAAAGGTACTATTGATTTTGGTAGAATTTTGAAAAACAAAAAGCTATCAGGCATGAAGTATTATATTGTTGAGCAAGACCAAGTTTTTGACGGAATGACACCAATGGAAGCCATTAAGACAAGTAAAGAAGGATTAACAAAATTTGGCTTTAATTAATCTTTAACACAAGATAAAAAAGCTCGGTAAAGATATGTTCTTTACCGAGCTTTTTTATTATCAATAAAGTGAGTGATTAATATGCTCCGTAGGAGAGTTATATATTGGTAGAAAAGATTATTTCTCCTCTTCTTTTGAACCCCGAGGGGGTGAAATATTTCACTCGGGGTTCAATTATGAGACTGCTTATTTTTTATGCCTGTGGCCGATTGTTAAATATTTAACTATGGTGAGGACATGTTTTATTCAATTATTATAACCATTTTTTACTTCTCAAAATCTGTTTCGAGCAGTTCTTTTTCGCTAAATAATCCACCACTTGTTGGCTTTTTATCTCTCAGTTTTTTGATATCACTTGCTGAAATATTTTTAAAATCTTTAGCAAAAGCATTTTGAGTATAGCGAATGATATCGGCTATATCAGAGTCAGAAAGTGTATTGTTATTTGCTAAACCTGGCATTTCATTATTGAGTTGGTATTGCTTGCCATTGACGGTAATTGGGCCACTCAAACCATGTAAAATGATGGAAGCAAGTCTTTTCATCGAACCATTGATATACTCAGAATCTTTCAACGGTGGTGCCAAATCCTGAATCCCTTTACCATCAGCACCATGACAAGTCGCACAAATACTTCTGAATAATTTTAAGCCATTGGTGCGGTCATCAACTACATTTTTTTCTCTCACAAAAATCGGATTCATCTCTTTTTTCTGACGATTATTAATAGCCAAAGTTAAATTATTCTTTAGCATCGCAGCAGGGTTCTGGCTAGCAACGTATTGTTCTTCTTTTCCTTCTAAACTACTTACAATCGCTTCTTGGAAAATGCGTTTATCGGCATATTTCTTTTCAACTTGGGCAAGTATTGGCAAGAAACCATTATTATCTACTTTTATCCAAGCGTTTAAGGCAAGAGCTAAATAAAGGTCTATGGTTTCGTTGTTTTGAGCAAATAACTGAGAGCTAATATCCTTCATTTTAGGAGATAAAGGTGCAGCAGCAAAATGTTCTGAAAGAACCAAGGCATGAGCAAGAATATCTGCTTGCTTGGTTTGAGTCATCAAATCACTAAGGAGTCCAAATGTCAATGAATTTAGTCCCTCTAAAGTATAAAGTGCATGAATTGCCGCCAACTCGTTATTACCTTTAGCAAGAGCAATTAAATCTTTAACAATCGTTTTATCATTCTTGCTAATTAAAATCTGTTGGCTTCTGTCTCTCAACCAACCATTTGGACTGCTCAATAATGCTACTAAATCTTTGGTAGTGGCTTTTGATAAATCTGGAATTGGATTGGTTTTAGTAGTTTTGCTTACAACTTTCAGAATTCGACCAGCATTTTGTAAAGTATCCAATTTTTTATTGGCCAATTGCTCCGTAAGATAGTGCGAAATATAAGCTTTATGTTGAATGATACCTCGGTGCATATCAACGATATACATAGCTCCATCTGGCCCATTGAATAAATTAACTGGGCGAAAACCTTCATCAGTTGAGGCAATGAATTCTTTTCCTTCTACTGCTTGTTTGGCTGAAGTTTGTAGCGAGCTAAAATTCAGATAATTACGTTTAATGAGGTTTGCTTCTGGCACGCAAACAAAAGCATTTTGATTATAATCGCTCGGGAAAGCTCCGCCACGATACACCAATGGCCCACATGAAGCCGTTACTTCTTTCAAATAACCATTTTCATCTAAAACACCTTTCTGATAGCCTCTATTCACAGAGGTTTGATGAATCGGAAACACACGATTATTGGCAATTTTTTGTCCTTCGGCAAAGGTTGGTTTGAAATACTTATTTCTAATAACCTTGTTCGGTAAAACGAAATCACTTTGTAGTTGAACACTGTTGTTGTTATAATAAAGTCGTCCGAAATTATCTTTCGTGATACCCCATTGTCCACGATAAGTGGTGGCTTCTTTTATCCATTTACCATTTTTTAATTGATACCTAAAATTATAATTTGCATTATAAATCCAGTTGTCAATATTCATCATTAAGCCATTTGAAGTATGCTCCACGTTACCACCTTCTGCGTAAGTTGGGTCAACGAGTGTTTTCTTGCCTGGTTTATCATTTTTAATCTCAACAAACCAAAGTTTTCCAGCATCTACATATAGCAAACCACCATATACATGAGCGAGGGCACGAGGCAAAACTAATTTGTTTAAAAACACTTTTGAGTGGTCAATTACCCCATCTTTATCTAAATCTTCTAAAATAGAAATTCTCCCAGTAGGTTCATCCTCGCCAATACCTTCAAGATTTGGCATATATCCAATCATTTCTACTGTCCAGATTCGACCTTTGTTATCAAAGTCAATACTTACAGGAGCTTTCAAAAATGATTCAGATGCGATTAACTTTAACTCGAAACCGTCTTCGATTTTATACTTTTCGAGTGAAACTTTAGGTTCCTCAAAAGCAAGAAACTTAAAGCCAAAAACAAAAACAGAAAGGGTTAATAAAGCAATAAAAGCTACTCTAAATGGCACTGTTCTAGTCATGATTGTTAAGGTTGTTATTTTTTACACTCTCAATATTTATAAATTAAAAATGAGAGATAATTGTTTATAAAGAATTATCAAAATTACCTAATTATTTTTGTTGCTAAAAATCTGATTAGCATATTGTTTGGTTAAATTTTAATTATTAATCCTATTTGTTTCCAATAAACAATTTAGAGGATACAGAAGTGAGAAAATTAAAGAAAGATTTATGGAAAGGTTGGGTTGAATAATATTAAAGTTGAAGAGGTCTCAGTGGTGGGAGTTCATAGCTCCCAATGGGACTTGGAAAGAAGAGGCTTTCAATATTCCCTATCGATATTTAATCCCTAACGGGATATTTTGGCATTATTTTGCTCTATTAATTTCTCCAAAATATTAAATAAGCCCCAATGATGTGCTTAAATAGCAGCAAGAAATCAAGCGTTTCTAAATAGATTTTGATAAATTGCCCCAAAATTCTATTTGACCTTCGATGAAAAAATATTTTCTTTTTGCCTTAATAATCCTTGCATTAGCTTCGGCTCAAGCTCAACAAAAAACTTATTGTAACCCAATCAATGTAGATTATGGTTACACACCCATTCCAAATTTTAGTGAGTGGGGGCGTCACCGTGCCACTGCCGACCCTGTAATCGTCAATTTTAAAGGCGATTATTATATGTTCAGCACAAACCAGTGGGGTTATTGGCATAGTCCAGACATGTTGAATTGGACTTTTCACTCAAAAAAATTCCTTCGCCCCAAAAACAAAGTTTATGATGAACTTTGTGCCCCAGCCGTGGGTATTATCGGTGATACAATGGTAGTTTTTGGCTCGACCTACACCAGCGAATTTACGATTTGGATGAGTACGAACCCAAAAGCCAATGAGTGGACTGCCTTAGTTGATGACTTTGAAATTGGGGGCTGGGACCCTGCCTTTTTTACCGATGACGATGACAAGTTTTATATGTACAACGGAAGCAGCAATCGTTATCCACTTTATGGTATCGAATTAGACCGTAAGACCATGAAACCAAAGGGTTTTCGTAGAGAAATGTATATGCTTGAATCTTGGAGATATGGTTGGCAGCGTTTTGGCGAGTACATGGACGATACATTTTTGGATGGTTTTATTGAAGGAGCAACCGTAAACAAACATAATGGTAAGTATTATTTACAATACGGAGCTCCTGGAACAGAAATGAGTGGCTATGCCGATGGCGTTTTGGTTGGAAAAACACCGCTTGGTCCTTGGGAAGCACAACCTGACCCTTTGAGTATGAAACTCGGAGGCTTTGCTCGTGGGGCAGGGCATGGAGCATCGTTTCAAGATAATCAGAAAAACTGGTGGCATGTTTCTACGATTCAGCTTTCAACTAAAAATAATTTCGAACGCCGCATAGGAATTTGGCCAGCGGGTTTCGATAAAGATGATGTGATGTGGTGCAATACTGCCTTTGGCGATTACCCGCATTATATTCCTTCTTCGGGTTTAGATATTAAAAAGACCTTTACTGGTTGGATGTTGCTCAATTACAATAAACCCGTTGAGGTTTCTTCTACCTTGGGTGGGTATTTACCTAACAATGCTGTTGACGAAAGCATGAAAACATATTGGTCGGCTGAAACAGGTAAAGCAGGAGAATGGATAAAAACCGATTTGGGGAAGTTGTCAACCGTCAATGCAATTCAGATAAACTATGCTGACCAAGATGCAGATTCTTCTTTTCTAGGAAAACAAGTCAATATCAAGCATCAATACAAACTTTTGTCGAGTGTAGATGGCAAAAAATGGACGATTTTGGTCGATAAATCAAATAACCAAACTGATATTCCACATGAATATGTTGAACTTTCACAGCCGATTCAAACTCGCTATATCAAACTCGAAAACGTATCAATGCCAACGGGTAAATTTGCTATCAGTGGCCTAAGAGTTTTTGGCAATGGCAATGGAACAAAACCTGATGCTGTTAAAGATTTTATGGTACTAAGAACCGAAAAAGATAAACGCAGTGCGTGGATACGTTGGCGACCAGAGAACAAAGCTTATGCTTATAATATTTATTACGGAACCGCTCCCGATAAACTCTATAATTGTATCATGGTGCATAACGCCAACGAATATTGGTTTAGAGGAATGGATAAATTGAGTACTTATTACTACACTATTGAGGCTATTAACGAAAACGGTGTTTCTGAAAGAAGTAAGGTTTTAGAAGTGAAGTAAATGAGTTACGCAGAACAAGTATGACACACCTCATTTGAGGATTTTTTAACTAAATTACGGAAAAAGGGGTGTCACACTTCGTCTGTATTGAACTATTCGCCCAATGAAATTTGATATATACATACCTTCTGAGCGTCTGAAACCCTATATTAAGCAATTGGTGGTTTCAGAGAATGCGAATGAAAGTATGTATAAAGTTTTTCCCTCTACAAGCCTCGTAATCGGATTCCAGTATCGGGGTCATTTGATAAATATTATCAATAATTCAGAACATACTCTGGCAACTGCAGGTATAACAGGGCTTACTGATTCTTACAAAATATTCAAAAACTCGGCAGGAGTTGGTACTGTTCTGGTCTATTTTACCGAAGTAGGTTTGGCCTATTTTTCTTCTTTACCTGTCAATGAATTATTCAACCAGAGTGTTTCGCTAGAAAATTTATTCGATAAATACAAAATTCAAGAAACTGAAGAAAAACTGGCGTCTGCTAACAGCGACCAACAAAGAATCAATCTCGTTGAGCATTTTTTACTTTCACAACTCAAAGAAATTGAAAATGATAAATTAATTGTGGCTGCCGTTAGAATGATTTATGAATCGAATGGTAATATTAGAATCCGTGAACTGAATGATAAATTATGCATTAGTCAGAGTCCATTTGAGAAAAGGTTTCGGAAATTAGTTGGTACTACGCCTAAAAAATTTGCTACAATTGTACGTTTTAATAATATCCTGAGTAAAATAGACCAAACAAAGTCATTAACCGAAATTTGCTACGAGTATAACTATTTCGACCAAGCACATTTTATTAAAGACTTCAAAAAGTTTACGGGAGATACTCCCGAATATTTTAAAACTCAAACGTAGAAAAACGATTTTTTACAATCACCTCCCCAAACATTGTTAGAACTTTGTCACATCAAACAAAATTTCAAGACAATGTTTACATTAGAACAAATCAAAACAGCTCATGCAAAAGTAAAATCTGGGGCAGATTTTCCAGCTTATATTCAAGAAATCAAGGCTTTTGGCGTAACTTATTATGAAGCCTTCGTTGCTGACGGACGCATTGTTTATTTCGGAGAAAACAATTTTCAAATTACCGCTCCTGCTAAATATGAACCATTATTGCTTGCAGATGTTTGCAATGCAGAACAATTTAAGGCCGACCTTTTAGCTCATCAGCAAGGGCAAACAAATTACCAGACATTCTGTAATGATTGTGCCAAGTCAGGCATAGAAAAATGGGCAGTTTGCTTTGAAAAAATGACTTGTACTTATTTCGATAAAGCCAATCATGAGATTTTAATCGAACAGATTCCATCTAAATAAAAAACAGAAGCTGTAATTTTATCAAACGAGGCTTTGTTGAAGCTATTTTCTATATTTTAGTTAATAGTGTTAGATTTTTTTGTATTTTGCTAAGTAACTTTTTCTAAAATTATACGTGAATGAAAAAAACATCTAACTTTCAATCCTATTTTTTAATCTTATTGATGCTTTATGGTTCAGCTTTCGCACAAGGAACCAAAAAACGTCCCCCAATCATTGATGTACACGTACACGCAATGAAAGCCAATCCCAATTTTGCAAATGACCTTTGTCCTTGGTTTTTGAAAAATATGCCAGGAGGTGACCCCAAACAACCTACACCATCTTTTTTGAATGGCGATTGCCCCGACCCACTAAAAGCCGCTAAATCAGATAAAGAAATGCAAGATGCTTTGTTGGGTACAGCCGAACGCCTCAATGTAATAATGGTAGCGAGTGGTGATGCCGAAATTTTGCATAAATGGCATAAAGCAGCTCCTAATCGAATTATACCTTCTTTGGGTGTGAGTAGTGGTAAGGAAATGACTGTAAAAGCATTTGAAGATTCTCTTTCAGGAGGTTTTTATAAAGTAATGGGCGAGGTTGCCCCGCAGTATCAAGGAATGTCGCCGAGCGATATGACTCTCGATGAATACTTCGGAGTAGCAGAAAAACTAGGTGTCCCTGTCGGAATTCACATGGGTACTGGCGGAAATGGCATGGCTAATATTACTTCCCCAAAATACCGAGCATCATTGGGTCGTCCGTTTTTGTTAGAAGATATGCTGGCACGCCATCCGAAATTAAAAATTTGGGTGATGCATGCAGGTTATCCAATGATTGACGAAATGATAGCTCTAATGGGAGCCAATGCTTATGTATATGTTGACCTCGCTGGTTTTATTTGGAGTTATCCATTAGAAGAAGTACATGCCTACATGAAACGATTGATTCAAGCTGGTTTTGGGAAAAGAATCATGTACGGAACCGATTTGATGGTTTGGCCAAAATTACTCGAAACGTCTATCGGGGTTATTGAAAGTGCCAATTATCTTTCAGAAGACCAAAAACGTGATATTTTCTTTAATAATGCAGTTAGGTTCTTTAATTTAGATGAATCAAAGTTCAAATAAATGAAACAGGGGCAAAAAGCCCCTGTTTCATTTATAATTCCTTGATTTTTATATTTCGAAATGCCACACCTTTCGACCATTCTTGTAAAGCAATATGCCCCGAAGTACTCTTTCCGAATAAAGGGAAGTACTTAAATCCACTATTGTCTACTTTATTTTTCCATGATTCAGAGTTAAAATCTTGTTTAGCAGTTAGTTGGCCATTCAAATAAAATTCGATTGCTCCATTTTTCTGTATAATTCTCGATTCATTCCATTGACCAACAGGTTTGGGCTGTATTTTATTGATTTGGGGCATAAAACCATACAAGCAAGCTGCCCATTTAGTTGAATCTTTTAAATAATCAGCTCCAATGTTTTCGTGCTCAAGGAGTTGATATTCTGGTCCTGAAGCCCATGCTGTTGGTACTGTATCTTGCTCAATAACATTGATAAATACACCGCTATTTCCTGCTTTAGAAATTTTCCAATCGAATTTTAGCTCGTAATTTTGATAAGATTTATCCGAAATTAAATCGCCGTGCTCTACTCCAACAGAATCAGTATTACAATAAAGTTCACCGTTTTTTACCATCCAAGTTGAAGCAATTTTTCCTTTATTATATAAATGCCATCCATTAGTAGTTTGACCATCAAAAAGTAACTGCCAATTTTCTGATTTTTCTTTATCACTCAATTGATTATCAGCGGTTTGCTTTTCTTGGCAGGCCATTACTATACCCAAAGAAATAGTTAAAAAGAGGATTTTTTTCATAGAATTTGTCTTTGTAAAAGGTTGAACTTAATTATTCAAAAATAGATAAAAAATATATAATTGCCTCTTATTGGTAGCTCTCTTTGCTTTTAAACCAAAAGTTTTCATCTATTGAATATAGAAGAGTAGGGTGGATTTTTTGAAAAATTGACATATTCTATTAAAAAATAATACAGAAAAAAGAATATTTAGATTCTATGAACATCAACGAACTTTGTGGGTTTGTACATTGTATGTATAGACATAAAAGACTAAAGAAGATTAAAAAATGAGCTTAATTGATAACATGCAATGGAGATACGCCACTAAGAAAATGAATGGCGAGAAAGTATCTCAAGAAAAACTAGATATTATTTTAAAGGCAGCAAGTCTTGCCCCAACCTCTTCGGGCTTACAACCTTTTGAAATATTTGTGATTAGCAATAAAGAATTATTGTCACAAATTCAGCCAATTGCATTTGGTCAGAGCCAAATTGTTGATTGTTCGCATTTATTGGTTTTTGCTGCTTGGGATAATTACACAGAAGAACGTGTAAATCAAAGATTTGACTTTATGAATTCTGAGAGAGGATTACCTTTGAGTACGACAGATGCGTATAAAAGTAATCTTTTAGGTATGTATTTACCACGTGACCCACAAGTAAATTTTGAACACACTGCCCGTCAATCGTATATTGCTATGACAGCTGCACTTTTGGCAGCGGCAGAGGAGAAAGTAGATGCAACTCCAATGGAAGGTTTCAATCCTGTTGCTTTAGATGAACTATTGAATTTGAAAGAAAAAGGTTTGAGAAGCACAGTTTTACTACCTTTAGGCTATCGTGATGAAGCCAATGACTGGTTAGTAAATCTGAAAAAAGTACGTATTCCAAACGAATCGCTATTTACTTTCATTTACTAATTTCGAAGTCAAATAGATAGTTGATAAAAACGACCGAACTAAGGTCGTTTTTATTTTTTACAACACACTTATAAATGAGTCATTGCTAATAGGATTTAAGATTTCTAAGAAAATCTACTTTATTTTAAAATAATATTTTTTTACTTCGATTTACTTAGCTCTGAATGCCTTGATGTATTCGGCAGTATCAAGCATGGTTTCAATCATTATATCCTTTTGATTTTCTTTGAGGTACTTTAAAAATTTACGGTGCTCTTCAATTTTTACATCTAAACCATTTCCACCACCAACACCGTGAAACAAAACAACTAATAAAGCATTGTTGGTCTTGGCTTTTTCTGCCCACTCAATCATTTGCTCGGCAGTATGGTTATTGACAACGAAGCAATCTACATCATAAAGATTGATTTTATCAATGGTGTGCATTTCATCTCTAACCGCACGGGCCGCTACAAAATCAGCTTTCATGTCATCCATGAAATTCTTATCGCCGATTTTCATATCTCCACAAGTAAAAGCAAAAGTACGCTTTTTTTGTCCATCTAAAGCCTCCAAAAACACATTTGTCATCCTTACTTCATTGAGCATTCGTTGGTAAGTATACTGGCTCATGTCTTGTTCGCCTTTAACCCAATTTCGGCCTGGTAAATTTCCTAAACAAGGATGATAAAGTGTATGATTACCCAACTCGTGCCCACGTTTAGCTAAAGCTCGCCATTCATTGAGTCGAGTTTTACAAGCATCCGAAAAAGCCGTTAGGTAAAAAGAAGCTTTTAGTCCCAAAGAATCGAGCACTGGAACAGCATTGTCTAAATGTTGATGTATGGCATCGTCGTAGGTGATTACTACGGCACATTTCTTTCCTTTCCAAGTAGTATTTGATTGAGCTTTGACCGAAAAAATGAAGCATGAAAGTATGAGGAATAAGTATATTTTTTTCATTGAAATTATAAAAAGTAGTGATTTTATTGTTTTTTATAGGCTAATACACGATTTGCCCACGGAATAAAATATTTAAAATTAGGAGCATCAGTATGCCCTCCATCATGCTGACGCCAAGCTAATTCTCCATCAAGCATATCGGTGTTTACAGGAGGCATTTTTTCTTTCGTGTAATCATTGCTTACGCCCAAATCCTTTGCCCCAAGTAATTTAAAAACACTACCAGCGGCAATGGTTGCCATATAACTACCCTTTTGGTCAAGCCATTTGGCATCACCTTTTTCGGGTATTCCATAACTAATAAAGGTTGGGCGTGGGGCACATAGAGCAATTAATTGATGCGAATCTACAGGTAAATCACAACCAGTTTTCGAACCAAAACTTGCTTCTGAAGCTCCGTATTTCATGTAATTGCCAGCCATCCAATAATATTCTCCTCCAGTTAGACTCTCGACGGCCTCACCAAAAACTCTTCTATGAAGTGTTGTTCCACCTTTACCCGACGAACCAATTAAACCTATGGCAAATCTTGGTTCAAAAGCCAATGTCACCAATGCAGCTTTTCCGTATCGCGAAACACCCTCAATTCCCACACGTTTAGCATCAACTAAGGGTTCAGTTTCTAAATAATCAAGCCCCCGAGCCGCCCCCCAAGCCCAAGCACGTAGGGCTCCCCAGTCGTCGGGTTTGCGTGGTTGACCTTTATTCACTAAACCAATAATTCCACGGGTAATACCTGCTCCATTATCAGCCTGAATACTTGCGGGGTCAATGGTGGCATAACCCCAACCAGCCGCCAATAATTGTTCGGTTGGGAGGTCGCTTGGAGGAGCAAAAAAGTTTGGCCCAGGCAAGCGAGTAATGGGTTGATAAGCAGGATATTGGTCAAATATGGCTTTCAGAGAAGGGTCTTGTTTAATCATCATTTCTTTGAAAGCATGATTGATTTTTTCCATATGTTCGGGCGAAGGCTGTGCTGGTGAAGGAAACGATGGACGGCCAAACATCATTAAAACTGGAACTGGACCTTTCACATTGCTCGGTATAACAACCATCATATTTATATCTACGTTGATGAGTGGATAGTCACTGTTATCTACGTGTCCGATTACTTGTTTGGCAATGACGGGAATTCGCCCTACAAACTCTTTGTCAGTAATTTTTACAGTCCATTTTATGTTGGGAATTTGTTTGGGTAAACGCCCATATACTTCTCGCTCAATATCTTCAATGAGTTCTGGGCGGCGTTTATTCCACCATATTTCAGGAGTGCTAACTTTGCTTCCATTTTTCAGCGTCAGTACATCGGGTAGCTGTGGACAAGGATTGGCCAAGGATTCATCATAATTAGCATGATTTGGTGCTGATTCATTGCCACTTGGGCCTGGTCTAAGCGACTTTATTCCTAAAAGTTGCATCATGTGGTCGTGATCTTGTTGGTCAGTAAATACAACAGGTTTAGGAAATTTGCTACTATCAATTTTGGAGGTTTGGGCCGAAGTTAGACCCGAAATGCCCAAAGAAAGACATAGTAAAATTGTAGCGTTAAGTTTCATTTTATAATTGAATAGAGAATAGATAGATGATAAAATTAGTAGATAAAAATCAATACATGTCAAATTGACAAATATTTTTTTAATGAATAATGTAGAATGTAAAATGGATAATTTGATTTAGTTGGGTTGAAACAACTGGAAATATAATATTTATTAAGCGACAATTTCGGCTAGGTTGTTCATTAGCTCAGCTAAATTCTGTTTGAGAGTAGAATCAATGATTTCTCCTTCATTATTAAATTTTCCTTTGATTCCTGAAATTAGTAAAGTGGTACTTAAATCGAATTTTGCAGAGAGGGTTTGCATAATGAGTATCAATTCAGCGTGCCCTTTTTGTCCATCTGCTGAGGCTGTCATTAATACAGTTGGTTTCTCAGAGAAAATAGTAGTAGAAACAGACCATTCAAGTGCATTTTTTAAGCCACTCGGAATACTAAAAATATACTCCGGCGTACAGATAATCACGGCATCTGCTTGCTGAATATATTGCCGAAAATTTTGTATTTCAATGGGTGGATTTTCAGCCGACGAGAGTATGGGGTCAAAGTGTGGAAGTGTTTTTAAATCAATTAGAGGCAAGAAATGGAAAGCATCTTTACTGATTTCTTGTAAATATTTTACTAATTGATGATTAGAAGAATTGGCAATAGCACTTCCTACAATTACAAAAACACTTTTCTTTTGCGTCATTGTGCGGGAATTAGGTCGTAAAATATTTAATTGTTTGAAAAACAGACGTAAGAATAATAATGGCTAATACGATATAACGAAAGGCGGTTTCGGAGGTGTATTTTAAAATGACTTTACCTAAATAACTTCCCAAAATACTGATACCAATCAAAAAGGGTATCAATAATAAAAATTCTTTCTTGAAATAACCATTGCTTACATATACAAATGCTCGGCTACTATCTACACCTAAATCAATCAATGCAGAAGTAGCTATAAAGATGTCTTTGGGTAATTGAAAAGCCGCCAAGGTAATTCCTCTAATTGCTCCGCCAGTGCCCAAAAGACCGGCTAAAAGCCCAGAAGCCACACCCCCAATATAAAGATTAGTATCAGTTTGTTGGATGGTTTTATTGAAGTTATACATGAGATACAAAGATAAAATTACCAATGCAATATTCATGAATAATTCTAATGGTTTGGTTGGTATAAAGGTAGTGAGCCAAGCACCAATAATTACGAAAATAACCGCTGGGATGCCTAATTTTAAAGCAATATCTTTGTTGATTCCTTTTCTGAATATGGCAATTTTTGAAAGATTGCTGAAAACATGAAATACTGCGGTGATGCCTAAAACAGTTTTGAAATCAAAAAATAGAGAAGCAATAGGCACAAACAAAATTGAAGATCCAAAACCTGACACAGTTCCGATGATTTCGGAAATGAGAGCGAGTATAACAAACAAGTAATATTTTTCTGTCATGTTTTGATTGTAGTTAAAATGATAATTTATTGTTTTTTAGCCTAAACTAATGATTTGTTTTAGAAAATATTCTCATCTTTTATCGTTTAAGTGAATAGAAAATAAAACTAGAAGGTGTAGTAAAAAAGAGGTTTGGAAAAAAGAGCTGAGAAAGCAAATTATTAATAAAACGAGTTTTTCTAAAAATCTTTGAAAACTCCATTTTTTAATTAGTTGCTATGTTTAGTTTGGTATTAACTCAATCAACATTCTTTCGGGCTTTACCTTCGCCTCTTTTCGATTAGTTTTCCATACTGGATTTTCTCCAATTCCTTGCACGGTTGAGTTACTTCTAAATATGTCACCAGCATCGAATGTGTAATATGCTATATTGTGTAAAACTTGAGCAATATCGTTGGGTTGATAATTCTTGAATCTACATTCAAAATCAGGTAGACCGAAGGCATGTAAACCAACGGTATCCATTAAGAAACCGCCATCACCATCTGAAACATTATACATTCGAACATTCATTGAACCATATAAAAATGCTCCTTGTTCACCTTCGCACAAATCAAGGAATGCCCCTGGATTGATTAGTTTATCACTATTTCTAAAATAAATGGCTGTTGGTTGAGTGGCATTTACCACCGATAAAACAAATTTTTGAAAATATTCAAGTCTTTTTTGATAGTTTAGGCCTCTCGACATAAAATCAAAAAGGTTGATTTCAACAGTAGATTTTTTCAGACTTTCTTCTGCTTCTTCCCAATCCCATGCCTGACGTAGTGTACTGGTAAATCGCTCAAAATTAATAGCTCCCTCTGATATCATGATATTTCCTTGTGCAGGAACTTCACCTTCCTCAAAATTAACTGTGTATTCTGGAAAATAGAACGATAAGCTTTTCTCATTTTCTGATGATTTGACCGTAGAAAACCTTTTATTCAATTCCGCCAAAATATCTTCTTTACTAACGCTTGGTTGGTTTTCGTAAAATAAGCTTACGAATTGCATCTGTGGCTCATTTGGCGAGAATGTTGGTTGTGATTGTGGTTCTGATGTTGTATTTTTCTTTTTAAACAAATCAAATAATCCCATAATATTTGTGTTTTTGTTTCAATAATTGATTCTTTGTGATTTTACTATTCACTTCTTTTCTTAACACTTAAATTCCACATTGAAAGCCCTACGAGTATTACATAAATGATAGAAATACCATAAGAAAGAATAATAAAAAAATCGAGGTAATTGATACTTTTTTGAAAGAAATTCTTATAAAATAATACTAAAATACTTCCTAAATAAGCATAATAATCGGCAAAAGTAATCAAGAAGCCCACAGTTCCCGACTTTTTGAAAGCAGCAATCATTCGCTCGAAATATAAACTATTACACATGGCATAGGCCATATAAACTCCTAAACCGAGCGTAGTGAGCCAAGCAACTGGAGAAAGGAAATGTTGCTCAAAAAGAAACGTACTAATACCTATTAATAGACCACCTGCCAACATTAAAATCTGAATAATAATGAAAGCTTTGTAGTTATTATGTACCCAACGCATGGCGGCCATCATGAGCAATACTGTAATTGCAATTGGTGTCTCTGTTTGTGTAAAAATAGCTGAATTATTGCCATATCCCAGTAGTTTCCAAATTTCTGGAGTAAAGTTATCTCTGAATTCACGAAAGGTAGTGAGCAATACATAGGAAATAACAAAGATACCCAAACTCAAAGCAAACTCTGCTATAAATGCCTTACGGTCGGCTTTTTGCATGGGTTTGCGTTCAGTTCGATTTTGTTTATCAGCTTCAGTTGGAGGGGGAATTTGTCCCATAAGCCACGTACAAATGCCAAAAGGTATAATCATAATGGCACAAGCAACAAAGGGCATCCAAAACTGACTTACTTGGAGTGTAGTCATTACCCATTTTCCAATACTTTTTGCAAAACCTGAGCCCATGATAAATGATGCCGTAAGTACAGCTACCAATAAATCGGTATTTCGGCGGCCTTCTAAAAACCCTAAAATTGTTCCATAGACCATCCCCAGTGGTAGGCTTGCCAAAAAGATAAATACCAAATTGAATGGAGCAGGTGTAAGAGCAAAAAATAAATAACAAACCCATGATAGGGCTATCATGATGAGTAAATTTCGAGAGCGATGTTCGGGCAACATTTCCGAAACATATTTTATCCCCAAACCCTTTGATACGGCAAATCCTAAAACTTGTGCTGTGATAATTAGAATTTTAAAATTTATTCCCCAAAAAATGAGTTCATCGTAAGTTGCGGCGGTGTAGGCTCGCCTAAAAGGATAGAAGCATAAATAGGTAAAAAAAGCAGTTATCGAAGCAAAAAGAGTTAAGTTAAAGGGACTTCGAGCTATTATTGCATTCAGTTTAGGGGGCATAATTTAGCTTAAGGGTTGAAGATGAATAGTCAAAGATAGTTTTTTACTTGAAAATCAGCCTTCTATTCTTTAAGTAAATTATAATTTTTAGCATTTTAACATTTTTTAACGCCTTTCTACGAATTATTTCGTAATAAGATTTGGAAGTACGAATGTTTTCGTATTATATTTGCTACGAAATTATTCGTAAATAATAAAAGATGGAAAATTCAGCACTAATAAAACCCACCGAATCTGAGTTGGAGATTTTGCAGATTTTGTGGCAATTGGGCAAAGGCACGGTTAGGCAAGTAAATGATGAACTCTCTAAAACTAGAGAAGTAGGTTATACGACAACGCTCAAATTGATGCAAATTATGCACGATAAGCACATAGTAAACCGAACCGAAGAAGGGCGTTATCATCTCTACGAAGCAGCTATCGGCGAAGAAGAAACTCAACAACTTTTACTCGATAAATTTGTTGACGCTACTTTCAGAGGTTCTGCCATGAAATTGGTTATGCAAGCACTTGGCCACCAAGAAGTAAGCCTTGACGAGCTCGACGAGATTAAGAAACTCATCGCCCAAAAAGAACAAAATTTGGGTAACTAAGTCTATTACAAAATACAAATTATGAAAAACAAAAATTATGAAAAAGCTAACAGAAATTATTGATTACAACACAAGTTCGGCTTTGGGCTGGACGCTTATTCACTCAATTTGGCAGGGATTTGCCATTTTGCTGGTATTTGGTATTCTTTACTATTTTTTCAAACCATCTACTACTCGTTATAGACTTGGTATTGGAGCATTATGTGTACAATTCTTAGCGGCGATAATTACTTTTTTTACCATTTATGAACCTAATGTTCCAGTTGAATTAGCAAATCAAGGACAATTAAGCCTTTTCTTCCTCAAAAATACAGGGCTTGTATTTACACCTCAAAAATTAAGCTTTATTCAACAAGTTGAGCTTTTCTTGCACCAAAATTTAGATATTTTCGTGATGATGTGGTTCATAGGAACAAGCCTATTATTATTGCGTTTAGTAGTTGGTTTTACTCATGTGCAAGGCATGAAAATTCAGCAAGTGAAACCTGTAAATGCTACTATCCAAGCATTAATGGATACTTTGCTTGAAAAGACACAAATGCCAAGTACAATCAAGTTACTGGAATCTGCCAGAGCTTCTGTGCCTATGACTATTGGTTGGTTGAGACCTGTAGTACTTTTACCAATTGGAATGGCTACTGGATTAGGAATTAAGCAGTTAGAGGCCATTTTAGCACATGAATTAGCCCATATTAAACGCTATGATTATTTGGTTAATATTTTCCAAAATGTGATAGAAATTCTCTTCTTCTATCATCCAGCTACGTGGTTTATTTCGGGAAAAGTACGTGATGAAAGGGAGAATTGTTGTGATGATTTTGCCGTGGAAATCTGTGGTGATAGCTTAGTCTTAGCCAAAGCTCTTACGCAGGTAGCAAGTTATCAGCATCAACCTCATTTGGCTATGGCTTTTGGGGCAAAACGCCAGACTTTCATGGATAGAATTAAACGCATTATTGGTATCAACGATGCAAAACCGATGAGTTATGGCAATTGGGCTGCGGTATTTGTCATGATTTTGGTAGTAGCTCTTGGAGTGACTTATGCTCAAAAGGAAATTAAAAAAGAAAAGAAGATTGAAAAAGCTAAGAAGGCTAATGTATCTATCAATAAATTAGTCGAAAAGAGCGAAGAAATTCAGTTAGAAGGTAGGGTAATCATACCTACCGATAGCTCTAAACTTGAGGAAGTTGAGGCTGAAATGGAGGTATTGAGTAAAGAAATGGAAAAGTATAGTCGCGAAATGGAAGTGTTGAGTAAGCAGATGGATGAAAAATATGCTCGCCAGATGGAAAAAGAAAGCGAAGCTATGCAACAAGTGCAACGTAAATTCCAAGTGCCACAACGTAAAATCCAAGATTTGTCTATTCAAATACAAGAAGTGAGTTTAGCGATGCAGAAAATCCATAATAAATATATGGATTCTGATAGAATGCCAGTTGAAGCAGAGCAAAAGCTCAAAGCATTAGAAAAGCAAGAGCGAGTACTGGAAAAACAAATGCAAGAAGTTGAGCAACAAATGCACAGCGTAGAAGCAGAAATGCGTCCTTTTGAGCAACGAATGCATCGTTTAGGTTCTCCAATGGATAGTTTGGGTAGATTGATGGAACGCTATGCTAAACCGATGGACTCCCTAGGAAAGATAATGGGAGAGAAGGGAAGAATTCTTGAGAAATTAGCAAAAGAAGAAGAGGCACGTTTCAAGAAAGATTTAGAAGTTCTATCCGAAATGCTTTATAAAGATGGTCTAATCAAAAATAAGAAAGATTTCGAACTACGCTTAAAAGGAGATAAATTATTAATAGACCTTGAGCCTCAATCAGCGGTGGTTTATGATAAAGTATGGGATTGGATTAATAAAACTTGGGGTAGTCGTTATAAGGGGTTAAAAGAAAAAGATTTTAGAATCAACGTAAATGGCGATGAAGTAAATTTTAGCACCCACGGTGGCCGCAATTATTATCATCATGGAGGTACTTACCCTGCTCCTCCGCCGCCACCTGCACGTATTTCAACGCCAAGGGCTTCAGGTATTCCAGCTCCTCCAGAGCCACGAAGTTTACATACGCCCTCAACTCCACATGCTCGGGCAGCAATTAGTAAACCTATGCCCCCCAAAGCTCCGAAATCAGTGAAAGGTATAGTTGATTAAAATATATTTTCAAAGCAAATACTGTAAGTTTAGTAAATGAGCAGTAATTAGTTAAAGGTTTTAATCGGGGTGATTTAGCAAAGTAACTTTAAAGGTGAGATTGAAAGATTAACCTTTAATTAATTAGAAAAACAGAAACAGCTTCTTTTTTGGAAGAAGCTGTTTCAATAGAAATATTATTTATCAAACAATTACAATCTTCTAATCCAGATATTTCTGAATTGAGTTTTATTGCCATGGTCTTGTAGGTGAATTACATCTTCTCCATGAGCTTCTGGATACATGTGTAAACCAATATAATTTGTAAGACCCAAAATTGTTGTATTATTCTGAACCAATACTCCATTATGTAATACAGTAATGCGTGCAGGGTAATCTAAACGGCCATCTGGTTTAAAACGTGGAGCTGTGTAAATTACATCATAAGTATTCCATTCAAGTGGGCCACGCATAGCGTTTACGAGTGGGGCTGTATCTTTATAAATACTACCAGCTTGTCCGTTACGATATGTGCGGTTTTGATAAGAATCTAAAATTTGTAGTTCGTAGCGGTCTTGAAAGAAAACACCACTATTGCCACGTCCTTGGCTTACACCTTTTACTTCATCTGGTGCCGAAAACTCAATGTGTAATTGACAATCGCCAAATTTTAATTTTGTTTTGATATCGCCTGTACCTGGTTCTACTTCAAATCTACCATCAATTACCTTCCATTTTGGAGCAGACCCATCCTTAGCACTTACCCATTGAGACAAATCTTTACCATCAAAAAGAATAATAGCATCTGATGGAGCATCGGCGTTGGTTTTTCCGGGTGTAACCACTCCAACCTCAGGTTCCCAAATCTCAGTCATTTCTGGTTTCATTGGCATTGGCGAAACCGCAGGTGGGGTAGAAGAGTACTGTGCGTAGGATTTTGCACTGAATAACATAACAGCTGCAAATGCAGAAGCCACGATTTGGATTTTTTTCATCTCAGTATTAAAGGTTGATTGTTTAACGCTCAAATGTAATAAAGTTTTGTGAATCATCAGCGAATACTGTACGAAAATGAAGTTTGATTGTACGAAATCGGACAATTTTTCGACCAATAAGTAATTTATTAAAATGAACTTATTTTTGTAAGTAACTGATAGATAATTAGTTATGTTGGTCGACTAAATAGGCATGATTTATTGGCACAACTTTTTCATTGATTAATTGGGGCGAAACAAGGAAAATAGGGTTTGAACGAAATAATATTCTGAATATTATGTGTTTGTATTAAAAAATTAATAATTAAACAGAATAAAATTTTGTGACAAGCGTCAAAAACTCCATCAAGCATAATCGCCATTCGTCCTTTTAAAATAACCATTTGAGTAGTTTGTATTACATAGTACCGAGTTTTGCACATAACTTTGAATCGTCAAAGAAAAACAATGACACTTAACAAAAGAAAAAGCTAAAACTTTATAAAACATTTTAAAAAACAAAATTATGAAAACGTTACAATCAACTTTCGCAATCGCTTTATTAGCAACTTCAGTAATCTTCAATGCAAATGCAGAAGAAAAGAAAACAGAAAAAAATGAAGCAGCAGCTTCCACAACCAACTCAATTGCAAATTATAAAATGAGTAACCTTAAAGTAGGTTTGTATGAAGCAGGTCATGTGAACTCTTTGAAACTGAATCTTACACTTACAAAAGACGCTGGTAAGACAGCAACTGTAAAGTTAATGGATGAAAAAGGAAATGTTTTGGTTGAAGAGAGAATTAGTAAAAATGAAACGGCTTATAGTTTCCGATTTGATTTCTCAGAAACGCCAGTAGGTACATACTACGTAGAAGTAATAAATGGTAATCATATTGTTACAAAAGAAGTATTAAAAGGTAAAGGTACTTTAAGCTACTAAAACCACTTATCAAGTATTTTGACCGATGGTCTTAAAACTTGAAACGCGGCAGCCACACAACTCATCTTATAATCGAAAAAGCTATAAAATTCAAAAACATTTTAAATCAATTACAAAATTATGAAAACGCAATTTAAAAATTTCGCAGTAGCTCTTGTAGCAGGTATCTTCTCTTTTTCATCAGTTTTGGCTAACAGTCCAATCGAAAAAAATGATGAAAGTAAAACCGCAACTAAACGTTCTTTTAATGTAGGAATGTATCGAATTATCAACTCAATGAAAGTGAATGTTTTGGTTGATAAGCAAGATAGTAAAGCATTGGATATTTCTGTGAAAAACGAACAAAATGAGGTTGTTTACAGCGAAGTTGTTGGTAAAAACATCAATAAGTTTTCTAAAAAATTAGATTTATCGGGTCTTAAAGATGGTAAGTACCGTATCGAGATTTCAAACGGTAAAGAAACCGTAACAAAACAAGTAAATGTAGAAACCCACGCACCAATTCCTTCAGAGTATCGCTCGGTAGAAGTGAAGTAAGGGAAGTACATTAGATTAATGAATGAAATAAAAATTAGTTAGTATTTAGTTTAGGGGATTTAGACAGCGTTGTGGTGTTTTCCGCAACGCTGTTTTTTTGTTTTCTGCTAATATCTTTTTACTTTCGCCTAATCATATTCAACTATTAATTCTAATGAAAACCTCAATCAAAACCTTTCTAATTGCCTTGGTATCTATGGCCATGTTCTCACTCAAACAAGACAAACCTACAAAAGTAATTTTCTTTGGCGACTCTATCACACAAGCAGGTGTAAATCCGGGCGGATATATTACAAAAATGAAAGAAATGCTTGAAAAACAGGGAATCAAAGATAAATATCAATTAATTGGAGCTGGTATTGGCGGAAACAAAGTATATGATTTATTCCTTCGAATGGAAGATGATGTACTTTCTCAAAAACCAGATTTAGTGGTGATTTATATCGGGGTGAATGATGTATGGCATAAGTCAAGCCACGGAACTGGTACTGATGCCGATAAGTTTGGTAACTTCTATGTAGCCATCATCAAAAAGTTACAATCACAAGGAATTAAAGTTATTTGTTGTACACCAGCTGCCATTGGCGAAAGAACCGATAATAGCAATCAACAAGATGGTGATTTGAATTATTACTCGAATATCATTCGTGGCATTGCTTCAAAATTCGATTGTCCGTTGATTGATTTACGTAAAGAGTTTATTGCTTATAACTTAAAGAATAATACTTCTAATAAAGAATCGGGCGTACTTACCACTGACCGGGTGCATTTGAATGATGCAGGGAATCAATTCGTAGCAGATTTGATGATGAAGGCAGTTGTGAAGTAAGTTTCAATGAAGTCTTCGCTCGAAGCGAAGACTTCATTGAAATAGTTAAAATTCCAACAAAATGAGATTTCTTCCAATCTTCTTACTTATCATTAGTTTTTCGACTAATGCACAAAAACAAATCGCTATCACGATTGATGATTTACCTTTTGTCAATGAGCGTTCTCTCAAACAAGCACAAGAATCTACTAATACACTTTTGAGTAAGCTCAAAAAACATAAAATTCAATCGGTTGGGTTTGTAAACGAAGAACAACTTTATAAAAATTGGGCAGAAGTTGAAGAGCGTATTGCTTTACTCGATTCTTGGATGAAAAATGGACAAGAATTAGGGAATCATACTTTTTCGCATAAATCGTTTAGTGAACTTTCTTTAGAAGACTTTAAAGCCCAAACCTTGAAAGGTGAAGTGGTGACAGAGAAACTTTGTAAGAAATATGGTCAAAAAGAGCGTTATTTTCGTTTTCCATTTTTACATACAGGTTCTGATAGTCTAAAGAAATACGGATTTCAGCAATTTCTTCAAGCTAATAAATACCAAAACGCACCAGTGACCATTGATGCTGATGATTGGTATTTTAATAAAGTTTATGTGGATGCACAGAAGGCTAATAATAAAACATTAATGCAAGATGTGGCTCAAAAGTATCTTAAACATACCGAAGCTTATTTTGAATATTACGAAAAATTAACGCAAGAAGTACTCGGACGGCCAATTAAGCATATTTTTCTGTGTCATGTCAACGCACTTAATTCAGATTATTTCGATGAACTGGCTGAAGTTATGCATAAGCGAGGGTATGAGTTTATTACTTTAAAAGACGCCTTACAAGATGAGGTTTATACTCGCCCCGAAAGAGTTATCACAGCCAATGGTTTTTCATGGTTGCATCGTTGGCGAATGACAGACAAAAAGAAAAATATTTTGAAAGACCCCGAAATACCAGCTGATATACAGACATTGTATAATGGGAAATAGAACCTATTTTTTATGAGCAAGCAGAAAGTAATTACCATTCTAAAAATCGTCTTTTTACCTACGATTTATGCGATTTTACTGCGTTTATTATTTGGCGTTTCCACTTGGAAAGAGCTATTTGATGTAATGTCGGTGAGTTTTTTATTTTGCTTACCACTTATTGTTGGTGCCTTAACTATCTATCTTTCTAGTGTAGAGAATGTAGAAAATTTGGCTTATAGAATTATGGTACCTTGGATTCCGATTTTTTTATTTTTTGTTATCACTCTCTTTTTTGCTCTTGAGGGCTGGGCTTGTTGGCTAATGGTATTGCCTTTGTTTATGGTAGTTGCTTCGGTTGGTGGACTTATAGGGGGCTACTATAAGCTAAAAGAAAAGAATAATACTCTCTATGTTTCATTGTTTGTATTATTGCCTTTCTTCATTGCACCAGTTGAAAATATGATTGGTAAAATACCGGGTACTTACAAAGCATATACTTACATTGATATTCAAGCACCAGATAGTAAGATTTGGAAAAACGTAACAAGAGTGAAAGAAATTAGAGCAGACCAAGATAAAGGTTTATTGACTCAGACCCTCGGATTCCCAAGACCAGTAAAGGCAGAATTAAATTTTGAGGGAGTTGGAGCTTACAGAGAAGCAATATTTACCAACGGGCTTGTTTTTCACGAAGCAGTTTCTGAGTATATTGACAAGAAAAAAATGGTATTCTCAATCAAAGCTTACCCTCACGAGATACCATCAGCAACAATGGATGAACACGTTGTGATTGGTGGAGAATATTTTGATGTGTTAAATGGTACTTATGAATTAGAAAAATTAAATAATACCACCTATCGATTACATCTATATAGTCATTTTAAATTAACAACAACTTTCAATTTTTATGCTAGTTGGTGGGCAAGGTGGATAATGAAAGATATTCAAAATAATATTTTACAAATTGTAAAAAGTAGGGCAGAAAAAGAATAATAGAAAAAAAACAGCAATATTTTATCGAAATATCTTTAATTTGCATCAGATTTTATCAATTAGGCTTCATCTATCATTATAATAACATTATTTCTTTTTAAAATTCAAAAACGGTACTCATGAGTCAATCTTTGATTAAACCAGGCGTAGTTACAGGTGAAGCATTGAATGCTTTGTTACGTCACGCCAACGAAAATGATTACGCACTTCCTGCGGTAAATGTTGTTGGAACAAACTCTGTAAATGGAGTAATGGAAGCAGCCAAAGCTGTTAACTCGCCAGTTATTATTCAATTCTCAAATGGTGGAGCTTCGTTTTATGCAGGTAAAAGCCTACCAAACAAAAATCAAGAAGCAGCAATTGCTGGTGCTATTTCAGGTGCGATGCACGTGCATCAATTAGCCGAAATGTATGGTATTCCAGTAGTTCTTCATACTGACCACTGTGCAAAAAAATTATTACCATGGATTGATGGTTTATTAGATGCAGGTGAAAAATTCTTTGCTCAACACGGAAAGCCATTGTTTAGCTCACACATGATTGATTTATCTGAAGAGCCATTGGAAGAAAACATCGAAATTTGTGCGAAGTACCTTGAAAGAATGGCTAAAATGGGTATGACGCTTGAAATCGAATTAGGTGTGACAGGTGGTGAAGAAGATGGTGTAGATAATTCAGATGTAGATAGCTCAAAGCTTTATACACAACCAGCAGAAGTAGCTTTTGCTTATGAAGAATTGATGAAGATTTCTCCAAACTTCACAATCGCAGCTGCTTTTGGTAATGTTCACGGTGTATATAAGCCGGGTAACGTAAAATTATCACCAATTATCTTGAAAAATTCTCAAGACTATATCCAAGAGAAATTCGGAACGGGTGAATTACCAGTAAACTTCGTATTCCACGGAGGTTCAGGTAGTACACGTGAAGAAATCAGAGAGGCAATCAGATACGGTGCTGTAAAAATGAATATTGATACAGACGTACAATGGTCAACTTGGGAAGGTATCTTGAAATACTACAAAGATAAAGAAGCTTATCTTCAAGGACAATTAGGGAATCCAGAAGGAGATGATTCTCCAAACAAAAAATACTATGACCCACGCGTTTGGTTACGTAAAGGGGAAGAAAATATGATTGCTCGTTTGAAAGTAGCTTTCGAAGATTTAGATTGTATCAACCGTAATGAAGGCTTGATTTAATTCTAAAATCATATTTAAAGAAAAACCTGTGAAGTCAAAACTTTACAGGTTTTTTGCGTTTTAATGCTTATTAAGTATTCTGAATACTCTCCGTCAACACTTCGTAAATCTCTAATAATCTAGCATCATCTCGCAGGTAATCAAGGTGGCGATTAATGATTGATTTATCACGCCTAACGGCTGGCCCAGTTTGTACTTCAACAGGGTCATTGGCATTGAGTGCTTTTTTGAATGTTTCTGATATCAGAGGTTTCAATAAGTCAAAATCAATATTTTCACTATCGGTGATTGTTTTCGATAAAGCCAGTAAATGATTCGTAAAATTACAAGCAAAGACAGCTGCTACATGTAGGACTCTTCGTTCGGCCGAATCAATAAAATAAACATGCTGACTAATTTCTTGAGCGATTTCGAGTAAAATTTGTTCTACGTCTTCATCATCAGATTCTAAACAAAGTGGAACTGATTTAAAATTGAGTTCTTTTCCAGCCGTGAAAGTCATGAGCGGATAAAAAACTGCACATTTTACGGGCAAATCATGATGAATTTGCATTAGTTTTTGTAAATCTTCCAACGATTTTGTGCCTGAAGTATGGGCCAAAATAGCATCCTCTGGTAGGATAAGTTTAGAACAAACATCTTCCCAAGCATCATCGGCAACTGCCAAAATAAAGAATTCTGCTTCGCTCTCGGCAAAATTCAAGTCAGTAGTAGCCTCTGCACGATAAAGTAATGAGCAAAGTTTCTCTGCTTTATCTTCGGTTCTGCTAAAAACTTCACAGATTGTATGATGGTGGTCTTCGAGCGTAATTGCTAAGTGCCAAGCCACATTGCCAGCTCCAATGATAGAGATTTTCATTTGAAAAATTAGATATTCGTTGACAACTAAATTAGGCTAAATTGTTGAAAGGTTGAAAAAAAAACATCAACTTTCTTTCATAAAATATAGTCAACTAACAATTTCATGTAGTAGTATTCATCAGTACAAAATGCTCTAAAAAGCGGTTAAATATATGATTTGACCGCTTATATTGCTTATACTCTAGTTAATAAACTAAGAAAAAGAATAGTTGAGGCTTCAATCAAAACGTAAAAATTAGCTTAGATAAAAAATGGCTTAATATTTGATTAACAAGAAATATCGCCTTTTGTGAGAAAAAAGGTGATGTATATCATCTATTTATAAATTAAAAACTTTGCTATGAGACTTCAACTAACACTGCTGTTGGGAGTTACACTTGTAACACTTGCTTCTTACACTTCATTAGAAAATGTACCCCAAAATCAAATTGATTTTTATCAGGGTAGTTATGATGATTTTTTGAGAGAGGCTAAAAAACTTAAAAAGCCAATTTTACTTGATTTTTGGGCAAGTTGGTGTGGCCCGTGCAAGAAACTCGAAAATGAAACTTTTTCGAATCCTAGTTTAGTGTCATTTTTAAATACAAACTACATGGTATATAAGGTAGATATTGATTCGTTTGATGGAATGGCTATTGCTGACCGTTTTTCGGTAGATGTTTATCCGACATTAGTTTTGTTAGATGCTAAAACGAAATATGTGGGGCGTTATCGTGGATTTTTTCCTGCCGATTATCTTAAGAATGAATTAGAAAGAGCAAAATCACAAAAAGGGAAGCATTTTATTGCACCTAAAATAAATACAACCGCTTCGCTATAAAACTTTAATGATGCACTGAGTTGAACCTTTATATATTGGAAGTTGATTTAGGCTTCTAGATTAAAAGCTACCTAAATGGTAGCTTTTTTTAATATGACCAGAATTTAGGTAATTGCATTTGACGAGCATAATAAGCTGGGCACTTAGTATGCACTCTTTCAAGCAAGAGATTCATGCTTTTTTCAAATTCTACATAATAATCTTCGTGTAGTTTTGGTAATTTTTTAAGAATTAACTCCGTTCGTTTGGCAATATATAAAGCGATTGAGTCAGTTTTACCTGAATAATTTTCCAAATGGGAAGCTTGATTTTCAAAAAACATATCTAATAAATAAAGATTAAGCTCTATTTCACCATATTTATCTTTAGTTACTTTTACATGATGAGTGATACGCCCACTTAAGTCTCGCATATCCATCATCATCCATCCTGGTGTATCATGATACATTTTCGATACCTTCAATATTTGTTTTTTTATCTCTTCACGTTTAAATTTTAAATCAGATTCATCTTCAAGTAGTTGAAAATAAAGTTGTTCGCTCAATAACTCATTTTTACTTATAAGTTTGAGTAAAAGTTTGTCTTTTTCTTTTGAGGGTAATTCTAAAATTGCCTTTTCGAGTTCTTTAGGTAGCTTTGCCATTAATAAAGATAAATTATGCTACTGATAAAAACACCAAAACCTCTGAAAGGTTCAGAGGTTTTGCATGTAAAATTCTAAAACGAATTTAAGTTATTTCGCACTTACAATTTCTACGTTAAAAATAAGCGGTGCATAAGGCGGAATGGTCGTATTACTACCATTTACACCATAACCTAAGGTTGATGGAAATACGAGCACAGCTTTTTCGCCCACCCGCATTTTTAATAATCCTTCTTCAAAACCTTTTACTACTGCTCCATCTCCTAATCCTACTGTTAATTGACCAGAATCAAATTGTTTGCCAGTAGAGGCTAAATAGCCCGTGTATTTTACAACTGTCGATAAGCCTACTTTTAGCTGAGTACCCGTTGGTGCTTCAAGAGTGCGTAAGAAGCGAAGACCAGTTGAGGTTTTTTCAGTTAGAGGAAGTTTTGCTGCTGCTACATAATCATCAATGATCTGATCTTCAGAACGAAGTTTTACTAACTCTAAATCTAATTTGAGTACTGAATTAGCAGGAACTGTCACACTCGCTTGCGAACCAAATCCTAACTGCGAAGGAATAAGGAAGGTACCTCGTTCACCTTCTTTTAAAATAGACATTGCCTCTAGAAAACCAGCTATTACATTGGCTGCTCCTAAAGTAATTTTTGCTGGTTCGTTCTTTAATCTTGAAGTACTATCAATACGAGTACCATCAAGTAGATAAAGGAAATAGTGAAAAGTTACTTCATCTCCTACTTGTGCATTTCGCCCTAAAGTTGGTTTATTAACCGAATACCAAACCCCCGTAGCGGTGTTGAGCATCTGAAGATTCTTTTGTTTTATATAATCAGATATAGCCTGAGCATCTCTTTTATTGGTGGCTTCGATATTATTTTCTAAGAAACCACTACATGAACTTACAAACAAACCAAAACCTACTAAAACAAATAATAAGGCAATCTTCTTCATCTCTATTTTACTATTAATTTAAAATATAACGAGCCAAATTTTTAGAACTTGGCTCGTAGTGATTATTTAACATCTAATATTTCCATTTCAAAAATCAATGAGCTGAAAGGTTCGATTGGACCCCCACCTTGTTCGCCATAAGCTAAACTCGAAGGGATGAAGATAATGCTTTTTTCGCCTTTCTTCATTAATAATAATGCTTGTTCCCAACCCGGAATCACTGCTCCTTGACCTACTGTTACTTGGAATTTTGGACCAGGCTTACCTACTGAACTATCAAATACCTTTCCGTTCATTAGTTTACCTGTATAATCAACCGTTACAACTTGTCCTGCTTTGATTAAATCACCTGTACCTTCTTTAACAACGGTATGATAGATACCATATTGTGTTTTAGTTGCATTTGGAAAGTTTTTCTTTGCAAATTCTTCCATTAATTTTGCTTCGTTGTTCTTTTTCTCATTTTGAGCCTTCTGGAAATCTTCACGAGTTTGTGTAGATTTGATTTTAACGATGAATTTTAAATCAGACCCTTTCGTGATACCCGGAGGAATGGTTTGTCCCATACGTGTGAAAAGTGAGTCGGCATTCACAAAAACAGTGGCACTATCTCCTTCTGTAAGGTGCATAAGTGCGTTTTCGAATGAACCCTTATACAAACCTGGCTGAGCAACCATAGTGATTGGTTGTTTACGCTTGTAAGTATCTTCGAAAGTAGAGTCGATAGAAGACTTAATCACTAAATCGAAGGTTAACATATCGCCAGTTTTAATCTTTTTTCCTTTACCTGCTTCGTGAATTTGGTATTTTGAGCCATCTGGGTCTTCTGTAACCTTAAATTGATTACAAGAGAAAAGAAGGCTTGTTGCAGCTGCAACGCTCAATGTTGTTTTAAAAAATTTTGTCATTGAAATTGGTATATTAATATTGAATTTAAGCTTTGTAAAATTATTTTATTTGAAATTTAATTGCCCACTAACTGCTCTTTATATTGTGGTAGTAAGGCTAAAAATTGCTCTACAGTTTTCTCAAGTGATTCACTCGAACGCCCTCCTGCTGCATTTTTATGACCGCCTCCATTAAAGTGAGTACGAGCTAATTCGCTTACCGAAAAATCATCTACCGAACGCAATGAAATTCGAATCATATCTTCTTTTTCGGTAAAAATAGCGGCCATGATTACACCTTTGATAGAAAGCCCATAATTCACTACTCCTTCAGTATCTCCATTTTTTGAGCTAAATCTACTTAATTCCTCTTTCGAAATAGCCATGTAAGCCACATTGTATTCAGGAAGATAAGTGAGTTTTTCTCCTAAAACAAATCCTAAAAATTTCATTCGGTCGAATGAATTACTATCAAAAATCCTTCTGTGGATGCCATTCGAATGAATGCCGACAGCAATTAATTCGCCGGCAATTCGGTGTACTTCTTGCGTAGTACTATCAAATCTGAACGACCCCGTGTCTGTAACAAGACCCGCATAAAGACATTCTGCAGTTGGAATATCAATCAGTTCTTTATCGCCAAGTTTTTCAATTAACTCATAAATTAACTCACAAGTAGCTGCGGCTCGCTCATTCCAGAAAACATAATCGGCAAAGGCTTCAGGTTGTTGGTGGTGGTCAACTAAAACTTTTTTTGCAGGTGCTTGGCGAACAAATGCTTCCATACTTTTGATTCGATTAAGAATCGAAAAGTCTAGACAGAAAATCATTTCTGCATTTGCGATAAGCTTTTTGGCAGTTTCGTGTCGTTCTCCCTCAAAATTAATTACATCACTTTCACCCGACATCCACCTTAAGAAATCCGGATAATCAGTTGGGGTGATTACTGTAGGATGGTGTCCTTTTTTCTTTAGGTATGCGGCTAAGCCCAACGATGAGCCAAGTGCGTCGGCATCGGGGTTTTGATGGGTAGTAATGACAATTTTTCGAGGTACACTCAGAAAATCGTTGAACGACTGTAATTTTTGATTTGACTCTGTAAAAAAATCTCGCATAACCCTGCAAATGTACAAAGTTATGATGGTAATTCAAAAATGACATAGAAGACTATGATAAAGGAAGATAATTTTACAAATATTAAATTTAGTATTTGACTGTATTTTAGTTGAAGATAATTAATTTTGGCAATCAATAAGGTTTTTATAAAAAGTTTTAAAAATGCTTTGTTTGCCAAAATCATATTGCAATGTATAATTGAAAAAACTATTTTTAACCCTATCTCTAATGAAACGACTAATCTTTTTACTTTTTTTAATAGGATTTGGAGCTTCAGCTCAAAAAAAAGAAACACCAACTACCTCAAAAAAACCTAAACTTGTATTAGGTATCATGGTTGACCAAATGCGTTATGACTACCTTTATCGCTACTACGATAAATATACTGAAGGTGGGTTCAAGCGTTTAATGAATGAAGGGTTCAACTGTAAAAACAATCATTATCATTATGCTAATACAATAACTGGCCCAGGACACGCCGCTGTTTACACAGGCTCGGTTCCAGCAGTAAATGGTATTATTGGTAATGAATGGTACGACCCACTTGCTAATCGCTCGGTATATGTAGCCGAGGATACAACTGTAAAAGCAGTTGGAACAGAGGCTTCTGCCGTTGAAGGAAAGCGTTCGCCTGTAAATATGCACACAACTACCATTACCGACCAGTTGAAGATTGCTACCGAGTTTCGCTCTAAAGTAATTGGGATTGCAATCAAAGATAGAGGAGGTATTTTACCAGCAGGCCACAGTGCCGATGCGGCTTATTGGTTTGATGCGAAGTCAGGAAATTGGATTTCGAGTACTTATTATATGAATGAGCTACCAAAGTGGGTTCAAGATTTTAATGCTCAGAAGTGGCCAGATAAACTAATTGCTCAAAAGTGGACCACTCTTTTACCGATTAAAGAATACACTGAAAGTGAAGAAGATGACCAAGAATATGAGAATGTTCTCTCGGGTGAAAAATCGCCTGTTTTCCCTCATTCTTTAGCGAATATTTCTGCATTACTTACTTCGGCTTACGGAAATACGCTTACGAAAGAAATGACTTTGGCTACGCTTAAAAATGAAAAAATGGGGCAAAGTAAAGAAACAGATTTTCTTTGTGTAAGTTTCTCAACTCCTGATTATGTAGGACATGCCACAGGTACTCATTCTATTGAAATAGAAGATACCTATCTACGTCTTGACCGCGATATTGCTGAAGTATTGAAAAATTTAGATATGACTTTAGGCAAAGGTAATTATACAGTATTTCTTACCGCTGACCACGGGGTAGCTGATGTAGCTGGATTCTTGAAAAAGCATAAAATTCCATCGGGTATTGTAGAACTATCGAAAGAAATAAACTACCTAAATGGAGAAATGGTGGCTAAATTTGGTGAAGGTAAATGGATTAAAGCTCAAGATAACTACCAGTTATATCTTGATAAAGATTTGATGAAAAAGAAGAATGTTTCAATGGCTCAAGTTTATGAATTAGTCAAAGAAAAAATGCTCATTCTGGGTTCATCAGTTTATCAAGTTGTGAATATGCACGATATTGCTTCGGCAACTATTCCGCCCTACTATAAACCATTAATTGAGAATGTGTATAATCCAAAACGCAGTGGAGATATCATGATTTTATTTGAGCCTGCTTGGTATAGTGGTTATAAGAAAGGTACAACTCACGGTACAATGTGGCAATATGACCGCCACGTGCCTTTATTATGGTATGGATGGGGTGTTCAACAAGGCGAAACCGTTGAACAAACTTATATCGCCGATATTTCTGCTACTTTGGCAGCGATGTTGAATATTTTAGAACCAAATGGTTGCGTTGGTCAACCGATTAAGGAGGTTATCAAAAAGAAGTAAAAAGCAGATGATTAAGCATGATTTTGCTTTAAGAAATTGAAAAAATGATTGTTATTAAAGGAGTTCCACTCCGAAAAATACAAGGAATTACGCTCTTTCCGTTTATTATTGTGCGTTCTAAAAAGCCTAGTAAAGTGCTGATTAATCATGAAATGATTCATATCAGACAGCAATTAGAACTGCTAATTTTACCATTTTATATTTGGTATGTAGGAGAGTGGCTTTTTCATTATTTTCGTTGTAGAAAATTTTGGCAAGCGTATCGAAAAATTAGTTTCGAATGTGAAGCTTATGATAATGAAGAAGATTTTGAGTATTTGCAAAAAAGAAGGTTCTGGAATTTCCTTAAATATTTTTAAGAATAAAGTCAGACTCCGCATTTGCAGAGTCTGACTTTATTCTTTTTACTGCTTTCGGTTCAATAAAATGCCATTGACAATGAAATATTGAGCAACGATATAAGTAATCATTATCCAAAAGCCAGAAAGGGGTATTGCTATTGCAAATTTATTGATAGCAATTAGCGAGTCAGAAATGATAAAAAGGATAGCTCCAATCAATACTTGCTGAAAGCTATTGGTGGAACTTGTCCGCTCGGAGGCTGTTATTCCCATCAGACTAATCGCACAAGCATAGACAATTACTGGAGCTTTGAATGCTGCTGGAATACTTCCGAATAAAAAAGTTAGCAGTGAAATGACATAAATAATAAATGGTATTCTCCTAATATGCTGAGTTTTCCCTTGCTTTCGAAAAACAAAAGCGTAAGATAATTGAGATACTAAAAATGAACCTAAACCTAAAAGAAAAAACTGCGGATTTTTTCCTTGAAACATGAGAAAAGTATCGCCCAAACAAGAAAAAACCAAAGCAATAATCATGATTCTATCGACAGTATTTAGGCTTGTTTTTACATGCTGAAAATAAAAAATAGCCAAAGTAATCATGAGCAATGGCTTTGTCAGAAAATTAAGCCATTCAAGTCCCAAAAAGCCTGAAAAAATGTTGGTTATGCCGAGAATGGCATAAGTAATGGTTTCGTTACGATTCATGTTTAGGGTTGTTTAGTTGTATCCCGATGACTTCTGCAAGCATAATAGCCTTTTCCATAGGTTTGAAATCTACATTAGCAAGTATGTCTGTTGGGCGATGTATATTAGGCATTCGACCGTTTTTGTTGAGTGCCGCCAAAGTAACAGATGGAATACCTGCTCTTTGAAACCATACAGAATCAAAATCGGCCGTGTGCCAAGCACCTGTTTTCACTTCTTGCAAAGCCGAATTATTCTGAGTGATTTCAGTGGCAATTTTTACTAAATCGTTATCATAGACAATATTTCCCCAGCTTCCTGTTTGAGTAATAATCTTTAAATCTCCACTACCTAGCGTATCAAAGTTGATAAGGTATGTTTCTTTGGTAAATGTTTCATAATGAGCTTTCATATAAGCCCTTGCACCAATCATTCCAACCTCTTCAGCTCCAGTTAAAACTAATTCTACATCAAGGTTTTCTAAATTTTTACGCCATAATTTGCGAGCAGTTTCAATAGCCGCCGCTACACCAGTTGCATTATCTGATGCACCATTAGAATAGCCAAGTCTAAAGAAATCAATACTCGCAGTGATGCCTTGAATCAGAAAATAAAGAGCCAAAACATTTGAAATAAGCAGTAAAAAATTGTTTGGAAGTAAAAACTGAGAAATAGCCAAAAACTGTGCTATCATCATGAGTATCAGACTTGTTTTGAGCGATTTTCTGAAATTTCCTACTATTTCAGGGCGATAAAGCAATGAAATGGGGGCGGTGTCCCAATGAGCCATTAAGATTAGTTTCTTGGGCTTGCTCGAGTTTTGATTTTTTACGACTAAATTATGAGATGTAACCAAGGGTGGAAAACTCGTGACAGGTGATGCATACCAGTTGAAATAAAGTAGCGACATCGTCACGAATATAAAAACTATGATTAAGCCAATAATTGTGGAGAAGTTTAGACAGATTAGTCCACCAGAAATTCCCAAAATTAACCACCAAACTACCGAAATATATGTTTTTGGAGTTCTAAATGACTCTTTACTTAAATGCTGATTTGTAAATAGACTCGATAAAAATTCCAATACAGGAGTTTCATTAGGTGTAGCTACCCCGCGGTTTGGAAATGAGGTTAATTGCTCAACAATTTGTTTGGCTGTCATAGTGTTTTGTCATGAATGGGTAGGATGAAATCTTAATTATTGTGCATCAAAAAATGCCTCAATTTCTTTCCAATTATAAAACCTATCGTAATCAGTTAGTAGTTGGTTATGAGTGGCGTTAAACATCAATGCTTTACCTTTAAATGGTTTAAGATTTTTCTCGTGGTCATCAATCAAATAATCTGCAGAAATAATAGTTTTATCGCCACAAAGAACAACGTTTTTCCAAGAAATGAAAGGAAAATGTTCTTCCAACCATTCAATTTTTTCTTTTAATGAATTAGGAAACTCTGTTGCTGCCGAGACAATAAATACCTCAAAACGGTCATGAAGTTTCTTTACAACTTCTATTGCATCGGGCATTACTTCCATATCTCTGAAAAAACCTGGTTCGAAGATTTTTTCTCTAATTACAGGGTAATATTGCTCATCTAAAACATCGAAATAGGCTTTCCCATCAAAATCTTCATCTTTAAAGTTAGTCCCTATGAGTTGGTTATAAGTTGCAAGGATTTTCTTTCCAGCGGCCGCCAATACGTCGTCCATATCAATTGCAATACGTTTTTTTGTCATTCTTATTAGATTTTGTTTTCCTGCTAAGATAATATTTTCATTTAAGGCAGACAAATTTTAGTTCTTATCAAATAATATTCTGTATTTTTTGGTGATTGTAAACTAATATTTTGTTAATTCCTTAAAACAAGTAAAAAAAAGTTGTTTTTTTGTTTAATAATTATTCAATAATTTTGTATTGAAAATCTTGCCTAGCTTATTTTTAATAAGCAAAAGTTTTCAATGTTATTGAAATGATAACAAAATTCTTTTTTTGATTAGTTAGGTAGCTATTAGAGGAAATAAACAATAAAAAAAATTAGTTGATTTTATTAAGTTTATTGGGTCGAAGGAAGTAGTTCTAGTTGATCAAAAGAATATCGTAACCCAAAAAGATAAAAAAAGCCCGAAATTTAATTTCGGGCTTTTTTTATTATTGAACTATAAGGTTGAAGTTAATATTCATATCGTCGCTACCGGGGGTAGGGGTACCATCTTTTACTTTTTTTCCATTGACTGGTGGTTGGTGGCGTAACTGAACTTTTAGTTGACCATTTCCAGCAGTAGTTGTTTTAGCGGTTCCAGTAAGCCCGATTACAAAACCATTTGTATCTTTATCTCCATATACATAAGTCAATAAATTACTCGGTGTTGGGGTATAAACAAACAAGTGTTCATCGCTTTCGGCACTCACCTCGTTGGTAATATCATTGATAGTACTTTTTGATTCGTCTAAAACCTGAATTGTGAGCGTGTATGTTGTGTTTGCTTTTAGACTGATGTTATCAATTGTTGGAGCTGCACCACCATCGCCATCAGGGTCATTAAACTTAAATGTTTGGGTTACTCCTCCACTAGTGAAATTAAGTTTTACGGTGGTTATTAATTCGTTTTCTTCTTGTGTTTCTATCGAATCCTTCTTACAGCTACTAATAAAAAGGCCTATGCTAATCAATAAGCTGAGAAGTAAATTTTGTTGTTTGGTCATTGTCTGAGATGAGTTTGTTTTTGTAATACTATTACTTTTGCATTATTGTTGCAAATATAGAAAACAAAAAATATTAATGCAATAGAGTTGCAAAAATTAAAATGAATATTTAACTCTTAAGGCCACATTACGACCAATTTCATCAGCAAAGTATCTGAAGCGATTGAGGTAATCACGATAGGATGTATTGAGTGCATTGTTGATGGTAATCGAAATATTAAATCTTGATTGTTGGCTTAATGTTATTTGCTGGCTTATGGTAGCACTCCAAAGCATATATGCCGCAGGAGGTGGGGCGAAATCACCACCGTATTCAGTGAATACAATTTCAGAACTAGGTATATCTGTAAAAATAATTTTCGTGGGAATTCTCTTTTGTTTCGCTACATATAAATGGGTCAGTGAAACGGAGGTATTTTTCTTTTCGAATCGGATAGTATTTTCCAGTCTATTAGCTGGAATCTGAATAAGTGGTTGTTGGTGAGTAATATCTTGAGCTTTTAGGTATGAAAGTTTAGAATTGAACGAAAAGTACTTGATAAACTGAAAGTTGGAGCTTAAATCAAAACCTTGAAAAAGAGCCTGCGTTTGAGTATAGATAAATTCTGGAAATGCCCCACGAATAGTTAGAGCGGGCCTTCCTGTTGGTGATAAAAAAATAAAATTTTGTATAAAATTATTATAGATATGTGCCTCAAATTGAATGTTTTTAGCAATATAGTTAGCCGTAAAAGAAGTATTCAAAGCTTTTTCGGGTTGTAAATTTTCATCTCCACGCTCAAAACTCGCAGCTCCATGATGTACTCCATCACTGTAGAGTTCGTTGACAGTTGCAGCACGCCATGCTGAACTAATATTAGTCAAGAAATTCCAGCGAGCATTGGGGCGATAATTAATACCAGCGGTGCCTGTAAAATTCTGATTATTTCTGATATCATGTTCAACACTTTGTGTACCTCTTGGAATTCGATAAACACTCAAATGTCGAAAATCATATCGAAACCCTGTTTCAATTTCCCATTGTTTTCTTACTATTCGTTCAATCAAGAATAGGCCAGATGTAAAGTTTTGGAAATTTGGAATCAATACCGTTGATGTGCGGGGTGCTGTGAGTGTACCTGTTGTGAGATTTTCTTGATAAAGAGAGTTGATGCCAATTGAACCCGTAAGGATTTTCAAAATTGGTTGGTGTTCAAAGAGTAACTCGCCAGTGTAGGTATTGAGTTTAAATAATTGAGTTAAATTTTTATCTCCTCTCAAAATATCTATTTCTCTTCTAAAATCGTATTGTTTACCCAATGTAAGACTCAAAATACCTTTTGTTATTTTAAGTGAATTTTTGAGTTTTAATAAATTGTGTTGAACATCTTGGTAAGGGCGGCCAATGTTATAGCTGAAGTTTTCGGGTGTATAAATGGCTAGGGGCGTTCCGCGTTTGATTGCATCAATGAGGTCAGTAACATTCCCTATATGTGAACCCGCAAAAACAGCTAATTGGGTATTAAATTGACTATAAAATACCTCAGAATTGAAGTTTCTTTTCTTGTAATTGGCTGATAAAGAATAATTTATTTCTTCGATTCCAGTATTGGCTAAGCGATAATTTGGGGTTGAAATATCACCGCCACGCTTGTATGTGCCTTGCAATCTCATACCGAAAGAATAGGGTATTTGGTATTTTGAATATTTCCTAATACCCCCTTCTAAAATACCTGAATTGACCGCCTGATGGCCATTTGAAAAGTATATACTATTTACTTCACCTTTTATGAGAGTAGAGTCGGGTAGGGCATCAGGTTCGAGCATAATTACACCCGCAATAGCATCGGAACCATAGCGAACTCCAGCGGCTCCTTTTAAAACGGTGATTTTTTTAGCAACAAATGGGTCTATTTCAGGGGCGTGTTCACTACCCCATTGTTGGCCTTCTTGTCTTACACCATTGTTCATAATCAAAACTCTATTCGAATGCATACCGTGAATAACAGGTTTAGCTATCGAACTTCCTGTTTGTAAGGTAGTTACGCCAGAAATCTGTTTCAATGCTTCTCCTAATGATTGTCCACGAGTTTGGTCAAGTGCCGTATTCTCAAGTAAGCTTTTATTTTGAGTCAGATTATCAATTTTTTGTGCTTTTATATCAATATTGGCTAAGTGTAGTTCGGTTTCGTTAAGTTTTATATTTTGTTCAGTTCCATGTTCTAAATTGATAGTGTAGCTTTTCTCTTCATACCCTACTATTCGGCCGATTATGGTGTATTTTCCTTGACAAAGATTAGAAATACGGTAAAAACCTTTACTATCTGTGCTTATGCCTTTGTTTAACTCCTTTATTAACACAACTGCTCCGATGATTGGCTGTTTGGTATTTTGGTCTTGAACAATACCTTGAATGAAGCAGTCACAGTCTTTTGAGTTTTGGGCTTGAATTTTCCCAGCACCCAAATTTAATAAAATGATGTATATAAGTAGTGTTCGCTTCATTTTTGGTTTTTGCACAATTTTAGACCTTTGTTGTAAGCAAATGCAACAGTATTGCAAATATAATAAAAAATCCTCGTCGAATTGTTCAACGAGGATTTTTTATGTTTTACAAGGAAGAGTTCGCTTTAAGCGAACTCTTCCTTGTAGTCTTCTTTCTTATTCTGCAACTCTTGAATAATATTTATTGTAAATAGCTTCATAGCGTTTCGCAGCTTCTTCTTGCTTATTGCGGCTACAAATATTACCAATAACTTGTAAGTTTCTTAAGCTAATCTGAATGTAGCTTTGTACGTTATCAGGCATCCATTCAGCACTTGTTATATTAGCTTTTTGAGTGAAGTAAGCCAAGTTTCCTTCGGCACGTTTAGCCAAAATCTCAGCAATTTCCATGGCTTTCTTCGAATCGCCAACTTCGAAATAATACATCACATAGTTCGTACAAAGTTGGTCATAAGGAATAACATTGTCAGGTAATACCTTGTTAGCATAGTCTAGTACCTCTTTCGCTTTCGCTTTTTTATCTTCTCTTACCAATTGGTCAACTAAACGCAAGAATGCTAAACGAGCAGTAATGATTGGAACTTTCAAGTACGTTTCTGAATCATAATATACGTTCTGATTATCCATGCCTCTCCATGCCATTTTCTTCATCATGTTGTTATACATTACTTCAGTATTGGCAAAGCCATCATCTCCTTGACTAACTTTTACGGGCAATAATCTGTAGGCATAGCCTTCCAACTGCATGTAATCTTTGAGGTTCAAGTAATTATCGTTGGCCAATGTTCCTGCAAAATAAATCGGACGTTTCCAGTTGTTTTGTGCAATCATTTCGAGCTGCATTAAATCATTCTTCAATAGGTCACGTTTGCCTATATTCCAAGTCATCTGACCAGTCATGTATGATTCAAATTCTTTTGGCACGAAGCCCATTTTCTTCACCGATTCAACATCATAATTTAAGAAGAGACTATCAGAAGGTAAAGAATTAATACTTTCCCCAGTTGTTAAAGGAATCTGAATGGCAGGGTCGTTTTTCTTCACTAATTCTAAATAATCCTTCAAGTTGATTGGGTCATTCAAACGTTCAACGAAAGGAATCTGGTCATTTACACCGCTCAATAATTGGTCTGTGCTAAATGTAATCGGTAAAGCTTCTGATAGGTAAGTTTTACGTTTCATTTGCTCGCAATACCAGTCTGTACCCAATAAACTTAGGTTACAAACACGTACGTCAGTACGGAAACCTTCTACTTCTTGAACATACCAAAGTGGGAAAGTATCATTATCTCCACCAGTGAAGAGAATTGCATTTGGAGCACAAGAATTTAATAAGTTTTTAGCAAAATCTACTTGGTGGTAGCGTCCTGAACGGTCATGACCTTTCCAAGTTTGTGGAAGCATGATAAGCGGAACCGCCAATCCAACTACCGTTGCGGCCACAGCTCTACTTTGCGAGTTTTTGATAAATTTCAATACATAATCAAACAAGCCTAAAACGCCAAGGCCAATCCAAATAGCCCAAATATAGAACGAACCTACATAGATATAGTCACGTTCACGTGGTTCTACTGGAGGAGAATTGAGGTAAACAACTAAACCAATACCAGTAAAAATAAATAATAAGAACATAATGAGTGCATCACGCTCACGTCGGAAATAGTGATACAGTAAGCCCAAAATACCTAAAATTACGGGTAAACCAAAGAAGTTGGTACGACCACGATTTTCTTTAATCGCTGGAGGTAGGTTGTTTTTAGACTCAAAAATATTAGTTGGCCCAGCTCCTTCGATATCGCTTGAGCGTCCCCAGAAATTCCAAGCAAAATAACGCCAATACATATAACCCATCTGACGCTTAATCATGTAGCCTAAGTTTGTGAAAAGCGTAGGTTTTTGGTCAGGAGAAAGCCCCATTTCTTGACGATAGATTTGTTGATGCCCACCATCTGTACTCCACATACGAGGCAATAGGCTTTCGCTGTTTGGTCCCCAAATGTAGTTTGGCTTATAATCGTAGATTTCGTATTTGTCTTTGCCCATTTTGTAGATAGGCTCACCATTTTCGATTGATTCTAATTTACCTGTGAAAACAGGACCATAAAGTAATGGGCGGCTACCATATTGTTCACGCTTCAAATATGAAACGTAGTTCAGAACGTTGCTTGGGTTATTTTCGTTGATTGGTGGGTTGTAGTTCGAACGAATCAAGGCGATTGTATAAGAAGAATATCCAATCAATACAAATGCAAATGAAATCAATGCGGTGTTGGCAATAACCATTCCTTTTTTCTGTGTGTAGAAAATTCCGTAAGAAAGAGATGAAACTAATAAAATTACGAAGAAAATGATACCAGAACTGAATGGTAAACCGAATGTATTAACAAATAATTTTTCGAAAGTAAAACCAAGTGATGGGAAACCTGTAATAACACCAACGTTTACCACACCTAAAACAACCATACCTATTAAGAAAGCAGTAATACCGCCTTTCCAAGTGATTTTTTTTGCTTTTTTGTAATAATATACTAAGCCTAATGCAGGAATCGTAACGAGGTTAAGTAAGTGAACACCAATCGAAAGACCCACTAAATAAGCAGTAAAAATTAAGAAACGATTAGCTTGTGCTTCATCTTCAATAATTTCCCAACGGAAAGCAGCCCAGATTACAATAGCTGTAAAGAAAGACGACATTCCGTAAACCTCAGCCTCAACTGCCGAAAACCAAAATGAATCAGAAAAAGCATATACTAATGAGCCTACTGCACTAGCACCAAGCACAAGAATGATTTGTGTAGTATCAAGTTCTTCTCCTTTTTTGCCGAAAACCTTACGAGCTAAAAGTGAGATTGTCCAGAACATAAATAAAATAGTGAAGGCACTGGCAATAACTGAAACCATGTTGACCATCAAAGCCACTTTCGTTACATCGCTTCCAGCTAACAAAGAAGCCATGCGGCCAATTAATAAGAATAAAGGTGCACCAGCTGGGTGTGGAACTTGTAGTTTATAAGAACAAGCAATAAACTCTCCGCAGTCCCAAAAGCTGGCGGTAGGTTCAACGGTGAGTGTATAAGTAATAAGTGAAACGGCAAAAACCGCCCATCCGACGATGTTATTGAGCCTTGTGAAATTGTTCATTTTTTGAGATTAGTGAATGAATATTCTCTTGATGCTTCAAAATTAGGCAATTTGATGGATAATTGCGTAGAAAAGGTTCTTAAATTATCTTAAAAGCCGCTAAGTAGAAATCATTATTAAGCGTTTTTGGATTCAATATTAGGGTTTTGATACAAATTTGTCTATTACTGAGTACTTATTTGTTTTACTCTTTTATCGGCATTGGCCGCACTTTTCCCCCAATCAGCCACAGCTTTTAATACTGGAATAAGTGTTTTTCCGAATTCTGTCAGTTCATAATCTACTTTTAAGGGAGGTTTACTCGTATGTACAGTTCTACTTATTAAGCCATCTTCTTCCAATTCTTTTAGTTGAAGGCTAATGGTTCTTTCGGTAACCATCGGTAGTTCTTTTCTTAATTCATTATAACGTTTTCTTTCAATTAAATGAATGAGAATCACTGCTTTCCATTTTCCTCCTATATATTTCATGGTTAGGCTTGTACTACAAGGATATTCTTTATTATCAAAACAATATTTCATATACTATCATTTTTAACCGTTATTGCAAAGATAAATTACTATACTTAGTTTTGCAACTATAAATATTATAGTATAAAATTTAAAAACTAATCATGGATTTTTTAGCATTAGCAAAAAGTAGATATACTACAAAAAAGTATAACCCCTCTAAAAAGGTTTCGGAGGCAGATATTGAAGCATTAAAAGAGATTATTCGATTAAGTCCATCATCTATCAATAGCCAGCCTTGGAAGTTTTATTTTGTTTCTGAAAATAGTCTGAAAAGCAGTTTAGCAGATGCGTCTATTTTCAATAAACCTAAGGTTGATGACGCAAGTCACGTCGTAGTTTTCTGTGCAATTGATGATGTGCAATTATTTGAAGAGAAAATTCAGAAGAATTTGCCTGAAGGTGCAGTAGCTTATTACAAACAACACATCAAACCTCTTTCTGAAGCTGAGATTAAATCTTGGTTTGGGCATCAAGTATATCTTGCATTGGGTTTCTTTTTAAGTGCCTGTGCCGCTATGGGAATAGACTCTACGCCAATGGAAGGAATTGAAAACGAAAAATATGCCGAAATTTTAAAACTTGAAGGGTATAAGCCTCTATTTGCAGTGGCTATTGGTTATAGAAATGTAGAAGATGCGAATCAGCCAAGTGTGAAGCCTAAATATAGATTTGTGGCAGAAGATGTGGTAGAAAGTATTTGATGTAATATTTAAACAAAAATCCCTTTATCAAACGATAAAGGGATTTTTATTTTCTCTTATTAATGGAAGAAGTCTTTCATTTTATCAAAAATACTTCTATCATTTTTATCTGCTTTAGGCTGAAAACTAGGCGAAATTCTTAGTTTTTCAAGAATCGCTCGTTCTTCGGTAGTCAAAGAAGTAGGTGTAAATACACTTACATGAATCAATTGGTCGCCAACGCCGTAGCTATTTAATTCTTTGAGCCCTTTACCCTTCAGACGTAATATTTCACCAGATTGCGTTCCTGCTTTGATGTTGATTTTTACCTTTCCACCCACAGTTGGTACTTCAACTTCTTTTCCAAGGGCTACATCAGCAAAATTCATGCGTAATTCATAAACAATATTACCGCCATCACGCTTTAATTCTGGATGTTCTTCTTCTTCGATTACAATCAATAAATCGCCAGCAATACCACCTCTGGTAGGCACATTACCCTTGCCTGACATTGATAGCTGCATACCTTCGGCTACACCAGCAGGAATCTTAATTGAAAGCAAATCTTCATTAAGCTGACGGCCTTCTCCGAAACAAACATCGCAACGCTCAGTGACAACCTTACCCTCTCCTTGACAAGTAGGACACGGACTGGTTGAAACCATTTGGCCCAGCATAGTATTAACTACTTTACGCACTTGCCCTTGTCCGTTACAAGTCGAACAGGTCTTCAATGAATTACCATTTTTCGAGCCGTTTCCGCTACAAGTATTACAAGCAACGTAGCGTTTTACTTTTATTTTTTTCTCAACACCATTGGCAATTTCTTCTAAATTAAGCTTAAGCTTAATTCTTAAATCTGAGCCCTTTCTTACGCTTGGGCCACCACGGCGGCCACCACCACCACCACCGAAGAAACTACTAAATGGACTATCTTCACCAAAAACACTTCCGAAAATATCTTCCATGTTTACGCCACCGCCACCGAAGCCACTCGCTCCGCCTACACCTTGATGCCCAAACTGGTCGTAACGTTGGCGTTTTTCAGGGTCTGATAATACGCCGTAAGCTTCGGCAATTTCTTTAAATTTTTCCTCAGCAGCTTTATCCCCAGGGTTTTTATCTGGGTGATATTGAATAGCCAGTTTTCTGTAGGCTTTCTTTAAATCATCTTCTGATGCATTTTTAGTAACGCCCAGTACTTCATAAAAATCTTTCTTCTGTGCCATTTTTGTATGAATTAAGAACCAAGAATGTAGAACTAAGCATTGAAATACTAACCTAAAAGGTTGTTTTAATCCTTAATTTTTAATTCTCAATTCTTCATTATTTTATGAACCCACTACCACTTTTGCGTAGCGAATTACTTTTTCGTTTAGGTAATACCCTTTTTCTACTTCGTCGATTACTTTTCCTTTGTTTTCATCGCCTGCCGCAAATTGCGTAATACATTCGTGAAGTTCAACATCAAATTCTTTACCTTTAGCGTCCATGGCCTTTACACCTTTATTGGCTAAAGTCTTTTGGAATTTGTTGAAAATCAATGCGATACCTTCTTTCAAAGGCTCAACTTCTGAAACTGTTTCGAATGATTTATTAGCACGCTCGAAATCATCAATAATCGGAATGAGTTCTTTGATAAGCCCCTCTGCCGCATTCTGAATCAAATCTACCTTTTCTTTGGATGTACGACGACGGAAGTTTTCAAAGTCGGCATACAAACGTAAATATTTATCTTTTGCTTCGGCAAGTTGTGCTTCAAGTGATGCAGATTCAGACTCCGCTCCATTTCCTTCATTCGCTTCTTCTGCAACTACAGTTTGTTCTTCTACGTTTTCGTTGGTCTCTACGGTTGTTTGCTCAGTTGCTTCTTCTTTATTCTCTGCCATTTTGTAATCTATTTTATTTTGTGCAAATTTCGACAATTATTTTGCCAATAAGAAATTTACTGACAAGATGTCAGAAAAAAGCTTTTTTATTACCTTTAGAAAATGACATTTCATAAATGGCACGGCATAGTTATTAATTTTATCAAGGAAAATTTATTAAACTAAACAAATTAATGGAAAGAATTAACGTTTCGACAGGAGCAAAGTGGGAAGACATTATCGGATATTCTCGTGCAGTAAAAGTGGGAAATATGATTGAGGTGACTGGTACGGTAGCCACCGATGGTAGTGGAGAATTGGTAGGAAAAGGCGATGTTTACCTGCAAACAAAGTTTATTATTTTGAAAGTAGAAAAAGTGCTCGAACAATTGGGGGCGTCTTTGAAAGATGTAGTGCGTACACGTATTTATGCTACAGATATTTCTAAATGGGAAGAAATAGGTAAAGCTCACGGTGAATTTTTCGGTACTATTAAGCCATGCACAACGATGGTACAAGTTGGTGCATTGATTGGTGCTGATTATTTGGTAGAAATTGAATTTTCGGCAATAGTTGGAGCGTAACTTGGGTAGTAGAGACGTTTCATGAAACGTCTCTACGAATATAATATCAAACTAAATTATTTCTAATGGCGTAGGCTACTAAACCTGCCGTGTTTTTGAGGCCTAATTTTTCCATCATTCTTAGACGATGGCCCTCGACAGTTCTTGGGCTCAACGAAACAATATCGCCAATTTCAGCCGTCGTAAGTCCTTCGCATATATACTTTAAGATCTGTATTTCTCGTTCCGATAAGTCGGTTTTATAATTAAAGATTTTGCTTTCTTGTTGGGTTTTACGATTCATTTTTCGGAGCATAATTTTACTCACAAAATCGCTAAAATAGATATCCGTTTCATTAACTTTTCGGATAGCCTTTTCAACCTCTTCTGGGTCTGTATCTTTCAATAAATATCCGTTTGCTCCGATTTCCATCAAATGCAATACAAATTGGTCTTCATCTTGCATTGATAAGATAAGTACTTTAGTATCAGGAAATTGAGCTTTGATTATTTCGGTTGTTTTAATGCCATCGAGCACAGGCATTTGCAAATCTAATAAGACAACATCAATAGTTTTGCTTGGAAGTTTATCAATAAATTCTTGGCCATTGGTGGCCTCCATTACTACCTCAAAATCGGGTACTTGCTGGAGTATTGAAATCATTCCTTTGCGAAATAGGTTGTGGTCGTCGACCACTGCTAATTGTATTTTCGGCATACGTAAGAGACAATTTTAAGCAATTGGAATTTCTATTTTCGTGATGGTGCCACTGCCAATATTCGATTGAATATCAATCTGTCCATTAATAACGCTTAAGCGGCTTTCCATATTTCTTAAACCTAAACCACGTTTGGGGTCGTTGCGAACGGCATTGAAATCGAACCCCTTACCATTATCAGTAAAAGTAAATATTATGTTTTTATCTTGAATACCCAATTTCAAGGATATTTCGCTGGCATCTGCGTGTTTGAGTGCATTATTTACTAGCTCTTGAATGAGGCGATAAATCGTAAGTTCTATTTTTTTATCGAATCTTTGCTTTTGATTAATGCCCTCATAGCTGAAAGAAAACTCGCTAGTTGAGGCTAAGTGTACTTTCTGAATGAATTCATCAATTGATAGTATCAGGCCAAATTCTTCAAGTGTGCTTGGCACGAGTTCTTTTGAAATACGGCGTACTTGTCCAATGGATTGTTCTAAAAGTTCACGAGTTTGTTTGCCCATCACCGCTAAATCTTCGGCGTTATCTAGTTTACGCAAAAGCTGATTGAAACTCATCTTTGTTACCGAAAGCATGGCTCCAACTTCATCGTGCAAATCTTTGGCAATTCTGATGCGTTCAACTTCTTGTACTTCAAGAGCAGATTCGAGCATTTGGCGTTGCATCTCATCTTTAAGCTCTTGCATAGCTTTTTGTTGTAGTAGGTCTCGTTTGAGTTGTCGTTGCTGATAGTAGGCCACAAAAATTACCAAGACAACTCCCATCAGTAATAGTATGCCAGAGCCGATTACGATTAGCGTAGAAGAGTCATTGGTATTAATCATGGTTTGTTTTCAGGAATTTTTAATTCGTATAAAATTAGTTTTTTTCGTATTTGCTGACAAAAAAAACTACACAAATTAATGTTCTACAAAGAATATTGATAACCGAAATAAAATCATAAAAAAGTGTGAATTTTTCATGTGGTGCAGTTGATGAGAGTATTTGTTCACCAAAAAGGAAAATTATTATGCTACCAGTTGAATAAATTGTGAGTGTAGCACAGAGCCAAAATGGTGGATGTGCAAGAATATTTTTTACTGATGTTTCTGAAAGGAGTGTGTGAAAATAAAGAAATACCAAAATCATATAGCATAGCCTATTGAATACATAAGGTATAAACGCAAATTCGGTTGCTCTGAATTTGAATATGCCAATGCTAAGTACTGTTATGAGAAGCATCAGTAAAAGTTTTTTCTTCATGGATTGCTTGAATAGCATCCAAAAAATAAAACACATACCAGAAGCCTCAACGATTTCTAGTATGTTAAAGATATGAAGGTTATTCGTCCACTTAACCGACAGCCATGTGGAGTAAATATCACCAATAAAATGAATTACTGAGAAATAAAATAATGTTTTAATCTCTTTTGATAAATACTTATAGAAGATTATACCAACTATAACAGGAAAAATCGTAATGATGTCAGATGTTGCCGTTATTGGGTATTTGCTGTATAAATACATGTATCTTTCCCACATAGGCTTATTTTTATTGTTCGTTACAAGCCTGAGGACAAGGTAAGCCTCCACCAACACCTCCACCACTTGGGTCATCTTTTAAAGACGACGAATCTATATCAATATCGTTTCCATTTTCATCGACAGGTACTAAGAATAATCGTGGACGTAGTTTCCCGCCATCCTTAATATTACCATCATTATCTTCTGGAGCATGTCCATAGTAGATTCTGATTCCTGCTACTTCTTTTCCGCCAGTATTTTTTAATAATTTTTCAATAAGGTTTTTTCCAAAAAGCTCAGCTCTTCTTACATCACCATTATCGTCGTGGAATACTTCTGAGGCTGCTTTTTTACTCTTTACATGTGTTACATGGTTTTTAACATGACCTTGGATGTCTTTTTTATTGAAAAAACTCCCTGCGTTGAGGATTCTATCTTTCATGGTTTTGTGATTGTAATAGTTTTATGTTAAAAGAACAAATTTATAATTTGAACTATTCAAAAATAAGTATAATTGAGTTGATTTGCAAAGTGCTAAAGAGTTGAATGTATGCTTAAGTTGTTTATTATTAAATAGTTATGTTTATGTTTTTGTTAAATCTTAGTAGAATTACTTATTGAAATACGTATTTTTACGTATTTCAATCTTCGTAAAATACGGATTTAAACTTCAAACAAAAACCCCTCAAATCTTCGCAGAATGAGGGGTTTGGTACTGATGCCAATCTTAATTCAGAAAAAAATTATATTTTTTTCACGTTGACAGCATTTAAACCTTTGCGACCATCGATGACGTTGTATTCTATACGGTCGTTTTCACGAACCTTTACGCCGCCAAGGCCTGTCACGTGAAGGAAGATTTCTTGCCCTGAAGCATCATCTACAACGAATCCGAATCCTTTTGTTTCGTTGAAGAATTTTACTGTACCTGTTTGCATTGAAAATGTAAAAATTAAAAGAGTAAATAAATTACTTGCAATATACGCGTTTTTTATCAAAAAACAAGTTTTTGAGTAAATTATATTTGTATTTATTTTATAATTTATTGGATAAAAGAACTTTACGATTTATTATTTTTTCGTTAAACCCTTGACAAAAAAGAAATTTGTATTAACTTCGTGTTCACTTTTTCAAAGACAATGCTAAAAACGGAAAGATTCAGATACTTAGTTGAGAACCAACTTTTTGGGGTTTGTTCACGACTTGGCGAAAAGCTTAATTTTTCGGCGGGTAGTATTCGTTTGTACTTTATTTATGCGTCGTTCTTCACTTTTGGTTCGCCAATCATACTTTATTTAGTACTGGTTTTTTGGATGGAAGTAAGAAAACATCTTCGCCGACGCCAAAACCCAACTGTTTGGGAAATTTAGTAGAGACTTCCCAAATCTTGAAGATTTAGGAAGCCTAAAAAACATTAGAATAAAGCTAATTGCTTGTCGTTATCTTCTTGATTATCATCATTTTGTGAATCGTCATTATCAGAAGTCTTGTCATCAGTCGAAGTAATAACCTCTTCTACTTTTGGCTCAAGCATTTTCACTTCCACAATATCATACGCATTGATTTTTTGCCCGATTGCTTTCCAACCTCTAATATCGACAAACTCATCAACCAAAATCGTTTGAGTTTCGACTGGTGATTTTTTATCAGATTTGGTTTTAATTTCAAATCGAGGATATTTATCAAGGCTAGCGGCCAATAAACGAGAATTTTTGGTGTCGGAGATAAACAAAAACTTTTTATCCATAGTGGTGGTCTCGATTTTGAAACGCTTAATGTAGAAAATCTTGTTTTCTCCTTCGTAATGTAAGCACGAAACAGGGCTTTCAGCATCATATTTAGACACAATCAAAATTTCTTTTGGTTCATAGCGGTTAGTTAATTCAAAGTTGGTAAATTCATAATGTCCATCTTTGTAAATAACTAAGATTTTGTCTTCCGAACCAAAATTTCCTAAATACTGTCCGTGTTCATCACGATTAAGCTTCCCTATTACCGCATCGAACCAAATATCTACTCCTCCAAGCGTTGATTTACCGGCTGATTTGAATGCAATTTTACGAATAGGAAATTTCGTAACAACATTTCCCATCGAGCTACGGTTTTTGATAGTTAAAGTCGAGAAATCCCAGTCGAATTGTTTTTTCTTGGCAGTAGAGTTTGCTGTAAGATTAACGGCAACTGTTTCTGCTTCGCCGTTATCATTGGCGGTAAAGTATAAGATTTTCGACTTCGGATTACCCATCGTCACATCATATTCTTTATCACGCGTGATGCCCGTTACAAAGAATCGTTTGGCATAAGAAGTGCCCGATTTAGCATCAATGTAAATAGCATTGTAAATTTTACGTTCATCGTTTTTACGGAAAACCGAACAATAAATAATGTCTTTTCCAACGAATACTTTTTCTTGGATTTTTGTGATAACGTATTTGCCATCACGTTTAAAGGCAATAATATCATCAATATCAGAGCAATCCATTACATATTCGTCTTTCTTTAGTCCGTAGCCAATAAAGCCTCCTTCACGGTCAACATAAAGTTTTTGATTATTGGCCGCTACCACTGTTGCTTGAACTGCTTCGAACTGACGTATTTCTGTTTTGCGTTCTCTGCCTTTGCTATATTTCTTTAATAAATCACGGTAGAAAGAAATCGTAAAACGCACTATATTAGCCAAGTTATCTTCTACTTCGGCCAATTCATCTTGTAGGCGTTTCATGAGTTCATCGGCCTTGAATGAGTCATACTTAGAAATACGTTTGATTTTAATTTCAAGTAATCTGAGTAAGTCTTCTTCAACTATTTCTCGATAAAAATCTTTTTTGTATGGTTCTAAACCACGGTCAACAGTGGCTACTACATCTTCGAAAGTTGTACATTCTTCGATTTGACGATAGATTCTATTTTCAATAAAGATTTTTTCTAGCGAACTATAAAGTAGTTTTTCTTTGAGTTCATGCCGCTTAATTTCCAGTTCTCGCTGAAGCAAATGTTTAGTTTGCTCAGTACATTGCTTTAAAATATCACTTACTGTAATAAAATGAGGTTTGTTGTCAACAATCACACAGGCATTCGGCGAAATTGAACTTTCACACTCTGTAAAAGCGTAAAGAGCATCAATCGTAATATCTGGTGAAGTATTAGGAGCCAAGTGAATAATAATCGAAACATCTTTGGCGGTATTATCTTCAACCTTTTTGATTTTTATTTTGCCAGCATCATTCGCCTTGATAATTGACTCGATAAGAGATGATGTAGTTGTACTAAATGGAATCTCCTGAATCTCGAGGGTTTTCTTATCTATTTCGGCAATTTTCGCACGAACTTTTATTTTTCCTCCACGAGCACCATCATTGTAGTTGGTCACGTCAACCATACCACCCGTCAAGAAATCGGGATATAATTGGAATGGTTCCTTTTTGAGGTAAGAGATAGAAGCTTCGCACAACTCAATGAAGTTATGGGGCATTACTTTAGTAGAAAGGCCAACCGCAATACCTTCTACTCCTTGAGCAAGTAGGAGGGGAAATTTTGCTGGAAGATTTACTGGTTCACGCTTACGGCCATCATAAGACATTTGCCATTCGGTAGTATCTTCGTTGAAAAGAACGTCATTCGCAAATTTCGATAGACGTACCTCAATATAACGCGGAGCCGCCGCACCATCGCCCGTGCGAACATCTCCCCAGTTTCCTTGTGTATCGAGTAGGAGATTCTTCTGTCCCATCGTCACGATTGCGTCTCCAATTGAAGCATCGCCATGTGGGTGATATTGCATACTTGAGCCAATCACGTTGGCTACTTTATTGAAACGTCCATCATCCATTTCTTTAAGGGCATGCAAAATGCGTCGTTGAACGGGTTTTAAACCGTCTTCGATGGCAGGCACGGCACGCTCAAGAATTACATATGAAGCATATTCGAGAAACCAGTTTTCAAACATGTCGTCGATTACTTCTTTTTGCTGTAGGGGGTCGTACTTTGGTGTTTCGTCACTCATAATAGTCTGTTAGCGAAAGCATAATAATATAAGGCAAATGTAGTAAAAAATGGCATAATTCTATGGGTTTCTGAGAGCGTGACTTTGTTATTTAGAAATATTCTAAATAAAGTTTGGGTTTTAATTTTCTCTGTCTATCTTTGTGCTATTATTTAGATTAATTCTAAATAATAGCACTATTGGTTATTACCTTAAACTAGATTCTAACATGAAAATTCTCAAATTTTTAGTTGATTTACAAGAATCTCTTAGTTTACAGAAATTAAAAAACGAGTTGAATAGTGTAGGAATTAAGGCTTTTACGATTGATTATTTGAGTATGCAGATTTCAATTTTAGGTACAGATTCAATACAAGATGAAACAATTGATTGTACAGTAAGAAAAGCAGATTTCGATTCTAAATCCTTTAGGATAAGTAATTAATAATTTAAATAAACGCTAAAACTGCCGTTTAATTTTCGGTTTTAAAATTGCCAAGACAGCTAGGTCTGCACACTTTTTTTAAATTTTATGCACTACTAACTAGATTTACAAATGTAGTTTTTGAAGAAAGTAGAAATATTATCAGTTAAAATTTATGGGTTTAACCAAAGTTTCTTAAAACCCTTAGAAGAAACAAAGAGTTGTTCTTGTGAAGATTAGTAGTTTCTTAAAATCCTTTTAGTTCTTTAAAATATAAGCCTGAAGGTTAGAGATAAAATATTTAAATGGACGGAAGTTTTCATCAATTAGTTTGTCAGTTTTTGTTGATATAAAGCTTATTGATAGCAGTTTTTATAGCACTTAGAGATGGTGAAATTGCAAAAACTAAGATTAATAACCACATAATAAAAAATACGAGCCATGCTTGAGCAAAATCATTATAAGGAAGCTAAGGCAATTTTAGATGCCAAAATTGAGGAATTAGGGCTCCGTAAGACAGTCGAACGATATAAGATTTTAGAAGAAATTTATAAGCGTAACGACCATTTTGAAGCTGATGAATTGTATTATGTTTTTGTCGAACGTAATTTTTCTGTAAGTAAATCTACTGTTTATAATACACTTGAATTGTTGGTGGAGTTGGGGCTTGTAAAAAAACGCCAGTTTAATGGTTCACATGCAGCTTGCTACGAAAAGGCCTTTGGTAGAAAACAACACAGCCATTTAATTTGTGTAGATTGTAATCGTGTATTTGAATTTTGTGACCCTCGTCTTCAAGCTATTCAAAATACTATTTCTGAGTTCTATGATATGTCTATTATTGACCATTCGCTAATAATCTACGGTCAATGTCAACGAGAGAATTGTAAGAAAAATACCTAATTCTCGTTCGAATACCCATTTGATTTTTTGTATTTCAAATCCTTATTTAAAATTATTCTAAATAAATCCTTGTCGTTTAAAAATTCGTATCTACATTTGTGGTGTTATTTAGAATTAGTCTAAACAAAATTAAGAAATAAATATGAACTCTTGGAATTATACTATTTTAAGTTTGTTGTTTGTCCCAATGCTTTCTTATGGACAAAAAGCGGCTATTAGTGGCAAGGTTGCAGATAATCAAAAGCAGATTGTAATTGGAGCAAGCATCGTATTAAAAGGCACTGTAAGGGGAGTTCAGACCAATAGCAAAGGTGAATACATTATTAAAGGATTAAAAGAGGGAAATTATACTTTAGTTGTATCGAGCGTTGGTTTGCAGTCTGAAGAAGTTGCGGTTGAACTTAAAGAAAATGAATTGAAAATAGTAGATGTTTCTTTAATGGAAGAGACTTATACACTCAAAGATGTACAGGTGGTAGCAAGCCGCGGCGTGAGAGGGAATGAACATTTAGCAGAAGTAGATGGCTATTCCATAAATGCGACTAAGAAAAACGAAGTTATAAAACTTGACAACCTCAATGCCAATTTGGCAATGAACAATAGCCGTCAGATTTTTAGTCGAACACCCGGTATTTCGGTTTGGGAAAATGATGGTTCGGGTATTCAGTTGGGCGTGGCATCTCGTGGTTTAAGTCCGAATCGTTCTTGGGAGTTTAATGTTAGAATGAATGGATATGACATTACACCCGATCCAATGGGTTATCCAGAAGCCTATTACACACCACCAATGGAAGTAGTTGACCGCATCGAAATTGTCCGTGGAGCTTCTTCTTTACAATACGGCCCACAATTTGGGGGATTGATGAATTTCGTACTTCGCAAGCCTGATATTTCTACTCGTATTACGGTAGAATCTCAGAATACAACAGGTAGTAATGGCTTGTTTAGTACATTTAATTATATCGGCGGAACTGAAGGTCGTTTAAGTTATACTGCCTATTACCAAAAACGTTTTGGAAACGGTTGGAGAGATAATAGCTATTACAACACTGACCACGCTCACGCCGAATTGAGCTATGCCATTACGAATAAATTCAAAATAGGAGCAGAGGCTACCTACATGACTTACAAAAGCCAACAAGCAGGTGGCTTGACCGATGCTCAGTTTGCCCAAGATGCACGCCAAAGTGTGCGTAGTCGAAATTGGTTTAGTACGCCTTGGTTAGTTCCTTCGCTCTCGGCTGAGTATGTTTTCAGTGAAAAAACAAAATTAAGTTGGAAAGCCTTTGGCGTGATTGCCGAGCGTAGTAGTGTTGGGAATGTAGCGGCTATTACAACTGTAGATAACCTTGCTTCAAATCGTCAGGTAGATACAGACTACTACAATAATTATGGTTCAGAATTACGCTTCATTACAGACTATAAATTTTTTGGATTAAATAATACAGTTGCGAGTGGTTTAAGGTACTACAATGGTAATATCGACCGTAAGCAGTTAGGAAAAGGGTCGGTTGGGGAAGATATGGAATTTAGTATCGAAGGCGAATATCCACGTGATTTAGATTTTAATAATATCAATAAAGCTGCTTATTTTGAGAATATTTTCCGCATTAGTAAGAAGTTTTTAGTAACTGCTGGCGGAAGAATTGAAAATATCAGTTCAACCATGCACGGACGTTTGGGTTTATCAAATGGTGTTGCCAATAATCTAACTCCAACCACTCGAAATCGTAGTTTCTTACTCTTTGGTGGAGGAGCGGAGTACCATCTGACGGAGCAATCGGAGTTTTATAGTAATATCTCACAAGCATATCGCCCTGTATTGATTTCTGACCTTACACCTCCTGCTACAACTGATGTGATTGACGAAAATCTGCAAGATGCCCGTGGTTATAATTTTGACTTTGGATACCGTGGAAAAGTAGCTAACTACTTAAATTTCGATGTTGATTATTTCTATGTAAATTATAATAATCGAATTGGAACAATAACCCAAACGAATGCAGCCAACCAACGTTATCAGTTCCGCACCAATTTAGGACGTTCAGTTAGCCAAGGTTTTGAAGGGTATATTGAGTTTGACCCAGTCACGGCTTTCTTCAAAAAATCCAAAATTGGTTATATTAGTATGTTTGCTTCCATAGCTTATATTGATGCTACTTATCGTGATTTCAAGACGACTTCGGTAGTAAATGGACAAATAGTAGAAGGTAATCTTTCGGGAAAAAGAGTGGAGAATGCTCCTCGAAAAATTAATCGTTTTGGAATTACTTATACAAAGAAAGGCTTTTCAATTACTTGGCAAATGAGCGATATTGGCAAAGCTTATGCCGATGCTACGAATACCGAAGTTGCCAATTCGGCTGCCACAACTGGGGTGATTCCAGCCTATACTGTACAAGACCTTTCGGCAAGCTTTAAATTCTTAAAGCACTACAATGTTAAAGCAGGGGTAAATAACCTAACTGATGAAAGATACTTTACACGCCGTGCGGGTGGATACCCAGGCCCAGGTATTTTACCAGCTGATGGCCGTACATTCTACGTTTCAGCAGGATTTAAGTTTTAATAACCAATATACTAAAAGGAAATTCAAAGAATTTCCTTTTAAAATCGAGTTTGTTTATAATTAGTCTAAATAAAAATTAAACCAAAGAAAAATGAAAAATATAATCTACTCCTTATTAATGCTTTGGGCGATTGGAGTTCAAGCTCAAACTCAAACTGGACAAGTCAAAGGAATTGTAAAAAACAGCGAAGGACAAGTTGCCCCTTATGTTTCAATTCAATTGAAGGAGCTAAAAAAAGGTACAACTTCGAGCGAAAAAGGTGAGTTTTCAATTAGCAATATCAAAGGTGGAAATTATACGTTAGTAGCTTCTTTTGTTGGATATAAAACGTTGGAACAAAAAATAAGAATTGAAGAAGGAAAAACACTTAGCCTTTCACTCGAATTATTAGAAAATGCCGAAATGCTAAAAGAAATCGTTATTTCGGGGACTTATATCGCAAATCGTACTGCTACTTTAGGAAAAGCCAATATCCGTCCACTTGATTTGCCACAAAGTACAGCCGTGGTAAGTAGTACAGTTATTGCCGACCAACAAGCCATTAGGCTTGGCGATGTAGTGAAGAATGTCAGCGGGGTTTCGCTTACTGAAACGCGTGGGGGCGTTGCCGAAACATTCTCTTCTCGTGGATATAGTGTTGGTATTGCCGGAGCAGGAGGAAGTATTTTCAAGAACGGTACAATCAGTAATACCATGGGTTTTCCTGATGCCAGCACTTTAGAATCAGTCGAAGTAATGAAAGGAAGCTCGGCTTTACTTTATGGCAATGTTTCAGGTGGTGTGATTATCAATATGGTTACGAAAAAGCCTCGTTTCGATTGGGGTGGGCAGGCCTCAATGCTTGTTGGAAGCTACAATCAGTACAAGCCGACTGTTGATGTTTATGGGCCGATTAGTAAGAAATTGGCTTTCAGAGCAGTGGGTACTTATGAAAATGCTCAAAGCTACCGTGATGTTGTGAAAACAAATAGGGTATATGTTACACCTTCGTTATTATACAAAATTAGTGACAAAACCGATGTTTTATTACAGGCTGATTATTTGAAAAGTAATATCGTACCAGATGCAGGCGTAGGAACACCTAACAGTAGAATTACGATTACTGAATTGCCCGAAGCTCCGAGAAATCGTTTTATAAATACTTCGTGGGCTTATAATAATACTGACCAAACCGCTGGTTTTTTAACTATCAACCATCGTTTCAATAACAACTGGAAGCTTACCGCTATTGGCTCGGTGCAAGATACACGCGTGAAAGGTTTTGGAGCAGGAGTACCCAATGCCATTACTGCCAATGGAGACTACACACGAGCATTAAGTGCGGTGAATACAGCTGAAAAAGATTATACTGCTCAAGTAAATTTGAATGGAAGTTTTAAAACTGGAAAAATCAATCATCAATTATTAGTGGGGGCTGATTTCCTAAGAATAGAGAATGTGAGCCATACTTTTAAATTCATATCAGCTGCTGGGGTAGTAGGTACTGCCTATGATAAAATTAATATTTTCGACCCTATAAAATATGTGGCTCGTACAGATATTCCGACCATCGCTGATACTGCTCGCACAACAACTCCACAAAACCGCTACGGTGTTTATATACAAGATTTGATAGCAATTAGTCCTAAATTCAAAGTATTAGCTGGGTTGAGGTATTCTTATCAAACAGCGTTTCAATCGACTATCTTGAATCTTGAAAAAAATGTTTCACGACGTGGCACAACTGCCGATAAATCAGACGCTGCATTTTCTCCGAAACTCGCCTTGATTTATCAGCCATTCCAGACAACCTCTATCTATACTTCATACAGCAATAATTTTACTATCAATACAGGCACCGATATTAATGGCGATGCCCTAAAACCATCAATCATCGACCAATACGAAGTTGGGGTAAAAAATGAGTTTTTAGATGGAAAATTATCGGTTAACGCAAGTGTTTATAAAATTATCAATAGCAATTTTGCTCAAACGGCTCTTTTTGATAAAAATGGTAATCCAAACACAAATACTAGTATTAGAGAGTTATCGGGTGAGACAACAAGTGATGGTTTTGAAATTGATTTCAACGGAGTATTATCGAAAAACTTCTATTTCTTGCTTGGTTATGGCCATAACTTCATGCGTTATACCAATACAACGGGTGTGGTTGGTTCGCAAGTTGAGGGAGAGCAGCTAATCAGAAACCCAAGAAATACGGCCAACGGTTCGTTATTCTATACTTTCGATAAAACTAAACTAAAAGGTCTAAAATTGGGTATTGCAGCGTTCTACACAGGTAAGCGTTTTGCAGGGAATAACAATGTGGTGGGCTTAAATGGTGGCTTAAATAATACAACTGCTGCTTTGAGTGCTTATAATGCTTTGATTCCATTAACTGCCTTTACAACTACGGATATTTCGGCGGGATATACTTTTGGTAAAATTTCTGTTCTTGCCAAGGTTTCAAATATTTTCAATACCATGAATTATATCGTTCATGACCGTTATAGCATCAATCCGATTGCTCCACGCCAGTTTGCAACAACATTGAGTTATAAGTTCTAAATATTGAGAATTATTGAATTACAGGGTTATTCAAAATTTTAGCTTTACGAATGGTTCGCCGTTGTAATTAGGATTTTTATCTAATAGAACTCAAGTCGAAGCTATTTCTGTAAGCGTGCTTAAACGAATTAAAATAGCAATTTTACTAGAAATGTACCGTTAGGTACTAAATATTGGCAACTGTAAAAGATTACAAGATTATAGGCGTAGCGTAGGTACGCAACAAACTGTATTTTGATTTAAGAAATATTTGTTAAACAACTTAAGACAATTCAAAAATGTTAAAATTATTAGTGCCCATTCACCTATTTTTTGTTGGACTCTTTGGCTTTTCTTTCATTAATATCCAAGAAGATAGTCATGAAATGACTATCTGTAAAACTATTGATGTATCAGTTAATCATAAAGGTGGTAGGATTGCAAGTAACTTCGGCGATTCACCTTTTGCAATAGACCATAATAAATCATATAATTTACCAACCTTGGCCAAAAACAATAAAGGAGAAGTGGTTTTATATTGGACTGAAAAAGACCCTCAGAACGAAGTTGCTTTATATTTTGCAACTTCAAAAGATGGAAAAACTTATGCTGAAAAGAAATTGGTTTTTGCTGATGCAGGTTTAGGCAATGGTCGCTTGGCTCGTCCAAAACTCCTTTTCAAGAAAAATGGCGAAATGGTTGCTATTTTTTCTTACCGTGTAGGAGCTACGCCTCCGAGAGAAGCCCGACCAACAACTCAGACACAAGAAGCCAATCATAATAATCATAATGCACTTGCTTCGCAACAAGTACCAGCAGCCAGACCAAAACGTAGTTCGGAAATAAGATTTACGGTTTCTAAAGATGGAGGAAATACTTGGTCAACACCAACTTCGGTTGATACCGATACAACAAAACTTACACGTGGTTTCTTTGATGCGGTGGTATTGCCTAATGATGAAGTAGCGGTAGCTTATTTGAAAGATGTAAAAGGTAGTACAAAGTTTGAAGAACGTGATTTGCGTTTGGTAATTACAAAAAATGGTGTTTTTCAACCTGAAAGATTAATCGACCCAGTTGTTTGTGATTGTTGTAATATAAGTATGGTTGTGGATGAAGCAGGGGCTTTACACATGGTCTATCGAGATAATAACAATGATATTCGGGATATGGCCCACATTGTTTCGAAGGATAATGGAGCAACATTTTCAGCACCAAAAACTTTATATGCTGATAAATGGGAAATCAAAGGTTGTCCACATTCGGGAGCTACTTCTGCTTCTACGAAAACTGACCAATTTATTACGTGGTTTTCTGGTACACAGAATGGACAATCGGGTGTTCGTTTGACCAATGCTTCAGGTAAATTATTGAAAGTATTAGATTCTTCGGCAAAGAATGCCTCTATTGCGGCGGATGATAAAACGGCTGTTTGGGTTTGGGAACAAATTGCCGAAAACGGCCCAAGTAATATCTTTTACAGTAAAGTAATCAATGGGAAATTACTTGATAGTCAGAAAGTTGCTTCCTCAGACTTTGGACAAAATGCCAGCACTTTAGTAGTGAATGGAAAAGTTTTAGTAGCTTATGAAGTTTTGAAAGCCGATAAAAAAACTGTGTTAGCGGCTAAGTTTGTGGAGTGATGAATATAAATAAGTAAAAAGAGGCTTAATTTCTCACCGAAATAAGCCTCTTTTAGTCTATCAATTAGCTAATTACTTCATCGCTGCTTCAAAGTTTTCGTTAACTTTTTTCCAGTTAACAACATTCCAAAAAGCGGCTACGTAATCGGCACGTTTGTTTTGATATTTCAAATAATAAGCGTGTTCCCAAACATCAAGAGCTAAAATTGGCGTTCCTTTGTCGGTTGCCACATCCATTAATGGATTATCTTGGTTGGCAGTCGAAACTATTTTCAATTTCTTGTCAGGCGTAACGATTAACCAAGCCCAACCCGAACCAAAACGAGTAGTAGCTGCTTTTCCAAATTCTTCTTTCATTTTATCGAACCCACCAAAAGTTGCTGTAATGGCATCAGCTAATTTACCCGATGGAGCTCCGCCAGCATTTGGTCCCATAATTTGCCAGAAAAATGTATGATTCCAGTGACCTCCACCATTATTTCTTACCGCAACAGGATATTTACTGATATTGCTCAATAACTGGTCGATTGAAAGTTTTTCCATATCAGTTCCTGCAATGGCTTTGTTGAGGTTATCGACATAAGCTTTGTGGTGACGGTCGTGGTGAATTTCCATCGTCATTTTGTCGATATGTGGCTCAAGAGCATCGTTTGCGTAAGGGAGCGGAGCAAGAGTGTGCATTCCGTCGAAAAAAACAGGTGCAGATGCAAAAACATCGCCTAATTTAAAAGCGAAAGTACTTGCTATAAAGGTTTTGATAAAATCTTTTCTATTCATTGGTTTATTAGACATTAGGTATTAAACAATCAAATCTACTATTTTCTAACAATACATATTAGTGTTTCGTTTACATTAACGAAAATTTAACGTTTTCGAAGAATATCTATTCATAAGATACGCGACTAATAATACTACGCCCAAGGGTAACTTCATCGGCATATTCTAAATCTCCTCCAATCGGGATTCCACGAGCTATAGTACTGATTTTTTTCCCGAAAGGCTTAAGCTTTTTTTGTAAGTAAAATGCCGTTGTATCGCCCTCCATAGTTGGGCTGAGAGCCAAAATAATCTCTTGAATTTCAGCGTTTTGCTCAACTCTTCTAATAAGCGATTCTATGTGAAGGTCGTTAGGGCCAATACCCATCAAAGGTGAAATAATTCCTCCTAAAATATGATATAACCCACGATACTGAGCTGTATTTTCAATAGCTAATACATCGCGTGTGTCTTCAACTATGCAAATGACTGAGGTATCGCGGCGTGGAGAACTACAAATAAGGCATAGTTCTTCATCAGATATATTATGGCATTGTTTACAGTAAGTGGTCTTGGTTCGCATTGCTGTAAGGGCATCAGCTAAGAGTAATGTCTGTGATTCATCACGTTTCAGTAAGTGAAGTGCCATTCTCAAAGCCGACTTCTTGCCAATTCCGGGTAGCTTTGATATTTCAATTACCGCTTCTTCTATCAGTTTTGAGGGGAAATTCATGAAATTAAGTCCACTGTCAACAGTTGACAGTCAACAGCGTATATTTATTTTATTTTAATCAGTTTAAACTATTCTTCAAGGCATGAAGCATTTTAACGATTTCTTCAATTCTTAACTTTGACCTATTTCAACATTATTTCAGCAGAGATATGGCGGCGACAAATCTCATTTCTCATGGCCGCTAATTCTTCAAAATCACCTGATTTAACACCACATTTTCCTTTGTAATGAATAATTAATGTACATTGTTCGGCTTGCTCAGGAGTATGTTGACAAACATCAATAAGGGTGTCAATCACGTGGTCGAAGGTATTTATATCATCATTGAAAACGACTAATTCCCATAATTTAATATCGGCGAGGTCTTCAACGACCTCTTCAATAACTTCAATTTCTGGACTTGGTAACGTTGTCATCTGTTTAAACTTTTGCACAAATTTGGTTTATTAATAAAAGAAAAAAAGTAATTTGGACTTTTGTGTCTACTCTTTTGGGCATTTTATAATGCTAAGATAATTCATTCTTACGAAAGAGTCGTTTTGTTATCGAAAAAAAAGTTTTGATATTTGAACAAGATTTTAAACCATAAGTACGCATTTGTATGACTTCATCCCTTGCTTTAACTATTTTAGTAATCTATTTCCTTGTTCTAATTGCCATTTCATTTTACACAGCTAAAGGAGCCGATACTAATACTTTTTTTACCGCTAATCGCCAATCGCCATGGTATTTGGTGGCTTTTGGTATGATTGGAACATCAATTTCGGGCGTAACGTTCGTTTCTGTACCTGGAGCGGTTGGAAAAATTCAATTTTCTTATTTTCAAGTAGTTTTGGGCTATGCTTTGGGTTATTGGGTAATTGGCACAATTTTGATGCCGATGTATTACCGTCTAAACTTAATTTCTATTTACGGCTATCTCGAAAAAAGATTTGGTTTTTGGTCTTATAAAACGGGTTCAGCATTTTTTCTATTATCTCGTACAGTTGGTTCGGCTGTGCGTATGTATGTAGCGGTGCAGGTATTGCAATTAGCTATTTTCGATTCGTTGGGTGTGCCATTCGAATTGACCGTTTTGATAGCTATGGGCTTAATCTTTGTTTATACCTTTAAAGGTGGGGTAAAGACAATCATTATTACCGATACACTTCAAACATTTTTCTTATTAACAGCCTTAGTGTTGACTATTTATTTGATAGGTAAACAATTAGATTTAGGATTTTTTGACTTGTTTTCTACTGTAAAAGATAGCCAATACTCTAAAGTATTTGTTTGGGATTGGGCGAATAAACATCATTTCTTGAAGGATTTCTTCTCAGGAGCATTCATAGCTATCGTAATGACTGGTCTTGACCAAGATTTAATGCAGAAAAACCTGACCTGTAAGAGTATTGACGAAGCTCAAAAGAATATGTTTTGGTTTTATGTAGTTTTGGTGTTTGTGAATCTCTTATTCTTGAGTTTGGGCGTATTGCTCTATATGTATTCTGAGAAAATGGGCTTGCCAATTCCTGCTAAAACCGATGATTTGTACCCTTCTTTAGCTTTAGGAAATAAATTTGGAACATTGGCTGCCGTAACATTTTTATTGGGCATTACCGCTGCAACTTATGCCAGTTCGGATTCTGCTCTTACAGCTCTTACAACCTCCTTTTGTGTTGATTTTTTACACATCGAAAAATATGATGAGGCCAAACGCCAACGTCTCAAGCACTATGTCCATTTAGGTTTTACGGCTGTATTTTTTGTTGTAATTATCATTTTTAGAGCACTGAATAGTCAAGAGGTAATATCTGCAGTATTCAATATTGCAGGCTATACTTATGGGCCATTATTAGGACTATTTGCATTTGGATTATATCTCAAACGTCCGCTTAAAGATAAATTTGTACCTTACGTTTGTGTGGCTGCACCGTTTTTGACTTACGCAGTTGAAGAAGTTTCGAAAGCAACAATTGATTTTGAATTTGGTTTCTCGAAGTTGATGCTCAATGGATTTATAACTTTTGTAGGGCTTTGGCTTTTGTCGAGAAAAGCTGAATAATATTTAAGTTAGACTTCGCTTCAAGCGAAGTCTAACTTTTTTCTTTCCTTTACCCCAAGAAACTCAGCAGATTCTGCAACCAAAACATTATTTTTAAAGCATATTTCGCAAATGGCCACGCAGATTGGTTAATACTCTTACTATTATTGTTCAGGTTTAAGTCAAATAAAATTTTGTTTTGAGGGTCGATTGTTACCGATTGGATGTCTTTCTTGAAATTAAAAGTTTTTGAAAAATCTTCGCCAGACCAATTGATTTCTTCTTCTTTTCCATCAATAAATTTTATTAGTATTTCAGTTGGAATTTTCATTTCACCGAGTCTTTCAATGGTAAATTTATTGCCCGAAATTTCCTTCACTGCGTAGTCATGGTCAGGAGCGTTGTAAAGTGTTTGTTCAAAATACCAATCAAAGTCTTTCCCAAACTTATAATTGGTCTTTTTAGGAGCAATTTCATTCACAATATTTACAAAATCCTTCACTGGAGGGTGCTTGAATCTCCATCTGATAAAATAAGATTGCATGACTTCATCCATCACCTCTTTACTAATCAAATTCTCTAAAGTCTGTAGCATGGTAGCGGTTTTCATGTAGGTCATTATCCCATACGTACCTTTGGGGTATCGCCAAGATTCACGAGCAATCTCGGTTACTTTTACATTACTCATGCCCACGTATGAAATTCGAGGCAATTCTGAATCATTGATTTTAAAACCTAATAAATTAAACATCGAACCTTTTCCATAAGTAGCATCCATGATTCTCGTTTCGAAATATTGATTAAAACCTTCATCGAGAAAAGACTCTTCAAATTCATTAGAAGCCAACATTCCTTGAAAATATTGATGCCCAAACTCATGAATTGTTACCACTTCAGGCGAGCGAATTCCTTTAGGTAAACCCCAAATCGTTTCGCCACAAGTAATAAAAGTTGGATATTCCATGCCTGAAGAACCAGCTCCTGCAAGCGGCGGGTCAACCAATGTAAGAACCGTATAAGGGTATTTACCTAAGTGTTTCTCGAAATATTCTAAAGCCGCAATGGCCGACTGGAAAAAGCGTTCCGTAGTACCACTATGTTCGGGCTGAACTACTGCCTTGATTTTTACGTGCTTCCACTGCCTTACGCTTACTTCAAATCTTGGTGAGACCGTCCATGCAAAATCATGTACATCTTCTGCTCGGTAGCGGATGGTTTTGGTATTATCGCTGTTTTGCTTTTCATGTTGAACTATGCCCGTAGCTGCCAAAACAAAGTTCTTTGGAACAGTCATGCTGACATTGTAAACACCGAAATCTGCGTAAAACTCGCTATCTGCATGAAACTGGTGACAATTCCATTGACCACGCTTGGCATATCTCATTCCTGTGGTTTCATAAACACCAATTTTCGGAAACCATTGTCCAATCAAATGATAATCGCCAGCGTAGCCAGTTCGTGCAAAAACTTTGGGTAAACGAGCACTAAAGTCTATATCAAGCGTGATACGTTCATTAGGATGCAAAGGCTTATTGAGCTTTACACTTATTACGGTTTGGTCTTTATCGTTTAGATCGTCGGGTTGTATAAATTTTATCTGAGAAGTTAAGTTTTCACCTCTACGAATTTTCATTGATTTTACATCAATCCAACCCCAATTCCCTTTGTTTTTTTTATCCATCATTTCACCACGAAGCTGCCCGCCCGATTCTTTCATGAATGTTGAGTTTTTATTTTTGAAAGCATTGAGGTATAGATGAAATTGAAGCTCGGAGATAATATCAGTTGAGGTGTTTTTCCAAACAAGCGTTTCTTTGCCTTCAAGTGTGTGCTTGATTGGGTCAAGTTTGACAGAAATATCATAATTAGCAATACGGCCACTCAAAGGTTGCGTTTGAGCAAAGCTTATGATTGATAATAAGAAAAAGGGTATAGTTTTAAAAAACTTAGGCATGAAATATTGTGGTTATTCTTTTATTGCAATTTAGAAATTAAATATTATTTCTAACCAAAATTTCAGACTTTTGCATAAAAGAGAATGAGCGATGTTTCTGCATAAAACTAATTTTTTGATGAGGGCTTTGTACCCCAATTTTGTTTGGAGAAAACCTTCAACGGATAAAACCATTTTTTTAACTTTTGATGACGGCCCAATACCAGAAGTAACTGAATTTGTGCTCGAAACACTTGAAAAATATCAGGCAAAAGCTACTTTTTTTTGCATTGGCGATAACATCAATAAGCATCCAGAAGTATTCAAAAAAGTTATAAAAGAAGGCCATTCTGTAGGGAATCATACATTTAATCATTTACGAGGATGGGCTACAGAAGATCAGCAATATTTAGAAAATACTGAAAAATGTAAGGCTGAAATTGAAAAGTTTGGTATAAAAACGCAACTATTTAGACCACCTTATGGACGAATTAAACGTAGTCAAGCACGAAGTATATTATCAACCAATGAAATAATTATGTGGGATGTGCTGAGTGGCGATTTCTCGCAAGATTTATCGCCCGAAACAGTTCTCAATAAAACAATCAAATACACGGAGTCGGGTTCGATTGTACTTTTTCATGATAGCATCAAAGCCAATAAACGCATGGCCTATGCTTTACCAAAATTTTTAGAACATTTTTCTGCACAAGGATTTAAGTTTTCAAAGCTTTAATTATATGAATCAACCCTCTATAAGCATTCTGGTTGCGGCTCGAAACGAAGAGAAAAATATACTCGAATTATTACTTTCATTGAGCAAGTTAAGTTATCCGAAAGAGCAAATACAGATTCTTATCGGGAATGATGATTCTACTGATAAAACTGCCCAAATTATTGAAAGTTTTATTGCTAAAAATAATGGATATAGCGATTTTCAATTAGTAAATATTCAGCATCAAGTTGCAAACCTGAAAGGTAAAGCTAACGTTTTGGCTCAATTAGCTCATTTGGCCATTGGCGAGTATTTTTTCTTTACCGATGCTGATATTGAAGTTCCAGAGTATTGGATTGAAGGCTTTTTATCTGAAATGCAAAACACTGGGGTAGGAGTAGGTTTATCATTGGTAAAACACAGAAATTGGTTTGAAGCAAGCCAAGCCATTGAGTGGCTTTTTGCTTTGAATCTGATGAAAACTTTTTCAGATTTTAAACTACCGACTACTGGAATGGGAAATAATATGGTGGTAAGTGCCGAAGCGTATTGGGCGGTTGGTGGATATGAAAAAATAGGTTTTTCAATTGTTGAAGATTATGCCATTTACAAGGCAATTATTGATAAAGGATTTGGCTTTAAGCAATTGTTTCGGCCAGAAGTATTAGCTATAACTAAACCTCCACAAAATTATTTTGAACAACGGAAACGCTGGGTTACAGGCGGAATTTCTACGGGCTCATTGCTCATTTATCCAGCCATTATTCAAGGCTTGGCTTTGCCTATTTTGCTAATTATTGGTGTATTTTCGTGCAAAACTACCCTGATAATAATGATTCTAAATCTTTTGGTAAACTTCTTTATCGGTCAAAATATCTTTAAAACCTTGCACCAAACTCAATTGCTAAAATACATTCCCGCTTATACTATTTACATGTACGTATTTTGGTTTTTGCAATTGGTTGTTTATTTATTGCCAACTAAACTCGTTTGGAAAGGGCGAGAATACTGATTTCTATAAAGAATCTTTAGGCTGTTTTAGCTCTCGTTGATGCTTGATTGTCAGAAATCCAATGGTGCTAATTAAGTTGAAGATTTTCGGGTAAATTCAAAGGTTTGCCAAATAAATATACAATCCTTCGTTTCATTTGGTGAATAAGATATTATTCCAATTAATCTCTCAAACATAATTTTTCCATTTGAAATAAAACCATAATCCAATCGAAATAATAACCATACTTCCGAGTGTATAAAAATAACCGTTTGGATGGTGAAGTTCGGGAATATTATCGAAGTTCATGCCATAAATACCCGCAATAAAAGTAAGAGGCATAAAAATAGCCGTAAAAACCGTGAGGGTTTTCATGACTGAATTCATTTTATTACTAATACTCGTTAGGTAGATATTTTGAATATTCTCTATCATTTCTCGATAAGATTCGATGGTTTCGAGTATTTGTAAGATATGGTCATAAACATCACGGAGGTAAATGATTGTATGTTCGTGAATCAAATCTGAGTTTTCTCGGGTGAGTATGCCAAACATATCACGTAATGGAAGCACAGATTTTCTGATAAAAAGTAATTCTCTGCGAAGTTCGTACAGGCTGGTTTGATCGTTTCGGTGAGGATTTTCAATGATTTTAATTTCTAATTCTTCTAATTTTTCGCTAAACTTCTCTAAAACCACAAAATAATTATCAACCACCAAATCGCAGAGAGAATAAAATAGATAATCAGCTTTTCCTTTGCGAGTTTTCCCTACCGAAGCTTTTAGTCGAGCAAAAATTGGTAAAAACACATCAGATTTATGCATTTCTTGAAATGAAATTACATAGTTTTTACCCAAAACTAATGCAACATGCTCGGTTTCGACTTCATTCAAATTCTCATTGAACTGTAACATTTTCATTACCATAAAAATGTTTTGTTCGCCAAAATGCTCAAGTTTAGGTTTTTGTTCGGTATTTAATACATCTTCAAGTAGAAGCGGATGTAAATGTAAATGTTTACCAATACTTTCAATAACCGAAACTTCATGCACACCATCTACATCAAGCCAACTTACATAATTATCGGTTGGAAATAACTGACAAGCATTCGTAGTTTTTACTTCTTTTATTTGGCAGCTTTCTTCGTTAAATTCAGTAAGTTTTACAACGGTGCTTATAGGTACATCTTTTCCCACATAGGCAAGGGTACCGGGCGAAGTAAAAGCCTTTTTCTGAACATACTTTTTGTATTTCTTGTGATTCTTCGACATAGATTTACTACTTAGCTTTCCAAAAACTGCTTGTTGAAATTCAATAAAAATACTTCCTTTACGCCACGTGTAATGGCTGTGTAAAGCCATCGAATGAAATCTCCATCAATTTCGGCGTCGGGTGGAAGATAACCTTGGTCAACAAATACGGCATCCCACTGCCCACCTTGCGATTTATGACAGGTTAAGGCATAAGCAAACTTTACCTGCAATGCATTAAGATAAGCATCTTTGCGGAGTAAATCTTGTCGCTCTTTCTTCGATTTTACCCAAAAATAATCTTTCATGACATTTTCGTAAAGCATCTTATTTTCCTCGGCCGTAAGCGTTGGAGAGTTTGAATAAAGTGTATCCAAGATTATTTTGCAATCAAATTCTTCTTCATCAGGATAATCAACCAGTTTTAAGGTTACATTCGCGAAGCGTAGGCCATGCATTTCTTCTTCTCTACGAATCTTTACTACTTCTACGAAATCACCATTGGCAATGAAACCTGCTTTTGATTCTTCACCCAAAATCGAATAGTTATTCCTTACAACCATCAGCATATCGCCCGAGTCAAGTTCATTCTCAGAATAATTAATGGCCGTTCGAATGTAGCGGTTATATTGAACCGCCGTTTTATTAGAGCGAGTAATAATGGTTGTATTTTCTCTACCGTATTTATCATAAGCATATCGAATTCCGTCTTCCAAACGTTCGCCCGTCATTCGATAAAAATCCTTGTATTTACTCGTAATTAGTTTAATAATAGGCTCTTCATTACTTAATTGCTTGCGAAGTTCGGTAGCATTGGTCAGAATTCCCGAACCTTCTCCTTGTCGCATTACTTCCGTAAGTACGTGTTCGGTGACCGTAGCATGGTATCTCCCTTCTAAATGTTGAGCACTTAGGGCAGGGCTTACTTGCATACCTACTGGCGGGAGCTGAGCTTCATCACCGATGAGGATAAGCTTATTGGCTTCTTGTTCAAATACAAAATCAAGTAAATCGTGCAATAGGCTATTAGAGCCAAAATCTCGCTCATCAGAGATCATAGAAGCTTCATCGACGATATATACTGTGCCTTCTTGGTTATTTTTCATTCGCTCAAAAACCAAGGCTCCAGTATACGCATTTTCTACTTGTCGATAGATTTTTTTATGGATAGTTAGAGCCATTCGCTTCGAATAGCTCGACATCACTTTGGCTGCTCGACCAGTTGGAGCCAATAACACAGCTTTATAACCAAACTCTTTTAAAACCTTGATAAGCGTACTTACAAAAGTGGTTTTACCCGTACCTGCATAACCTTTCAAAATAAAAGTATCTCTAAAACGCTCTTCGTCCAGAATAAAATCATCCATTAATTTGAAGAGTTTCGCTTGTCCAAATGTTGGTGTAAAAGGAAACTTTTTAAGGAATCGTTCAGAGGGTTTTACATTTTCGTCTAATGCCATTTTCTAATATTTCATCAAGAATAGAAACACATCTATTCAAGTCTTATTCATCAAATTCTTATGCAAAATAAACCTTTAAATTTTAAAAACATTCAAGAATAGCTAAATCCCTCATGTTTGATTCATTATCTTTGCGGGCTAATTCTAAAATAGAGAAGAAATGACCGAAATAGATGCTAAAAGTACAGCCCAAAAACTATATGGCAATAGAATTAGGGTGCGGGCCTGCGGAATTTGCATCGAAAATGGTCGAGTGCTGATGATTGGACACCGTGCCATTTTGGGTGATACAACATTTTGGGCTCCGCCCGGAGGAGGTGTTGAATTAGGTGAAATGATAGAAGATGCCCTTCGAAGAGAGTTTCTCGAAGAAACTGGGCTTGAAGTAGAGGTAGGGAAAATGGTATTGATGAATGAGTTTGTTAACTTACCATTGCACGGCATAGAATTGTTTTTTTTAGTCAAGAAAATAGGGGGAGAACTGGTTTTAGGACAAGACCCCGAAATGAAATATGAAGAGCAACTGATTCAAAAAATTGAATGGATGTCGTTAGATGAAATAAAAAGTTTAAATTTGAGCGAAAAACATCAATTTTGGCAAAAATATGGAAGTTTTGACGAGATAATTGTGTAAATTCGTTTGAGCATTTGATTTCAATAGAAGCAGTGGGTTTGGCTATCAAAGTGCTGATTATTAGTTGAGTATCGATTGTATACTGAATCTAAAACCCCAACTTGCTCAAGGATACTTTTGCTAAACACCTAAATTGATATAATTCATTGGAGAATCTTACTTTAAATATAACCCCAAGTTTTGAGATAAAAGACGACCGCTTCGATACCAATCAGATAGCCGATTGTCATTTATTGATTGAGGTGAGCCGTGACCGTTTTCGTTTTACGGTATATAATTCCATTTATGATTTAGTCATGTGGTTGGAAGATTACCATGTTTTTTCATTATTAAACGAAAACCAATTACTCAAAACGCTAAAAAATGTTTATCAAAACCATCAGTTTTTAGCAGCTAATTATTGGAAAACCATTCGTTTATCAGTAAATGCTAATCATTTTACGCTCATTCCTGAAGAGTATTATGAGAGTAATGAAGCCGCCAAGTATCTTAATTTTGCTGCTGGGAGAAACATTTCTGAAAAAGAACAAATTATTGATTTTCGATTTAGCCGATTTGGAGCCGTTTGTATTTTTGGTATCGAAAAAGAAACAATTACTTGGTTCAAGGAAATGTATCCCGCTCGTAAAATCGACCCTATACCAGTAATCGGCACCCTAATTGAGGGAATTGTTGAAGATAAAAATAATCAAGGATTACACATTTATTTCGAAGATTATTACATCACAATAATTTATTTTAAGGATTCAAAATTACATTTTTGTAATCGCTTTCATTTCCGAACTTCCCAAGATATGGTTTATCATGTCTTATTTGTGATGAATGAATTAGGCCTGCAAACAGATACTCCAGTGATTTTTTATGGAGAAATTACTTCGTTTTCTGATAGATATATTCAACTTGGACAATCATTAAGTAATATTAAGTTTGCACTAAATCCTTCAAAAATTCGTTTTAGTCAATATTTCAGTGATTTGCCTGAGCACCGATATTACTCACTTTTTAGTTCGTATTATCTATATTAATCAAACGATTATTGTGAGATTTAGTCAAAAATAACGCTTAACAAAGCTACAAATAACATGAAAAAAGTTGCCCTTTTCCCTGGTTCTTTTGACCCCTTTACCAAAGGGCATGCCGATATCGTGATGCGTGGACTCAAACTTTTTGATGAAGTAATTATTGGAATCGGTACAAACTCGGCAAAAAAACGCTATTTCCCGCTTGAAATGATGACTGATAAAATTCGGGAAACATTTCAAGATACCAACAAAGTGAAAATTATTGCTTATGATGACCTAACGGCTAATGCGGTTGTTACGTATGGGGCGAATTTTTTATTGAGAGGTTTAAGAAATACAACCGACTTTGAATATGAAAATACCATTTCACAAGTCAATAGGCATTTAGTGGATGGTTTAGAAACAGTTTTTCTCATTACTTCGCCTGAGTTAGCTCCGATTAGCTCAACCATTGTTCGTGAATTGCATAAATATGGTGCAAAAGTAAATGAGTTCTTGCCGTATGATTTAGATTAAGTATAATAATGAATTAAAATAATGAAAAAACTCCTTTTTTTAGCTACTTTATTGTTTGTTTTTAGCTGTAAAAAAACAGAGACTCCTACCGAACCTAATAAAGTTTTATCGGGTAACTTTTGGAAACTCGACCGATTTGCTGATACCGAAGGTAAAACCTTAAGCCAAAATCAATTAAATTCTCAAGCTCAAGCTTTGTTTGCTCTTGATTATGAATTTCGTGATGATAACGTAACTCGTGCTAAAGACCGCATTACTAAGCAAATCTTAAATGCTGGTACTTGGTATCTCATTCAAGATAACCAAGTATTAGATATTGATATTTTAGGCTTTAAAGGTCAGTTTAAAATTATTGTGCTTTCAAAAGATAAAATGGTCCTTCAGGCCGAAAACAATAAAATGATAAGTGCAGGGCAGTTTGTAAATATGGAATTTGTGCCTGCATTCTAATACATATATCTATCATTGAATCTTCCGAAATTTTGTGAAGATTCAATGAATTTAATTTTTCCCCTTCTTCCAAGTGAATTTCCTTTCCGAACCAATTATTACTCAAGCATCGGTATTACTTACTGATAGCCGTTTGGTATCTCAACCCGAACACAGTGTTTTTTTTGCCATTAAGGGTGAACATCATGATGGACATGCTTTTGTAGCAGAGCTTTATAACAAAGGTGTAAGAGAATTTGTGGTTGAGAAAAAAGCCATGTCAGAGGCCTTTGTGGCCGAACTATCTACTTTGACTGATGCTAAAATTTATTTAGTAGAAAATGCTATTCGTGCCCTGCAAAACTTGGTAGCAAAACACCGCCAAAAATTTGATATTCCTGTAATTGGAGTGACGGGTAGCAATGGAAAAACAATTGTAAAAGAATGGCTAAGTGTATTATTGGCCAAAGATTATAATTTAGTTAAAAGTCCGCGTAGTTATAATTCTCAGATAGGTGTTCCACTATCGGTTTGGGAATTAAACGAAAATCACAATTTAGGTATTTTTGAGGCTGGCATTTCAAAATCTGGCGAAATGGAGTTTCTCGAACCGGTTATTCGTCCAACCATTGGCATTTTTACAAATATTGGTTCGGCACACGATGAAGGTTTTCGAAGTAGAAAGCAAAAAGCTACCGAAAAACTTCGCTTATTTCAGAGATGCCAGGTATTGATTTATTGTAAGGACTATGAAGATATTGATGATGAAATCAGAATTTTATTAAAAGCGGTAAATCCCAAAATTAAATTAATTGATTGGTCAAGAAAGGCAGGAAGTAAAACTTTTGTGAATGTAACGAAATTTGCAACATACTGTACTTTACAAATTCTTTGGAATGGTCAAATCCATGATTTTAAGATTCCATTAGCTGATGATGCTTCGATTGAAAATGCTACTCATTGTATTTTCTTGATGCTTCATTTGGAGATTCCAAATGGTGATATTCAATCAAGATTAGATTGGTTAAAACCTGTAGCTATGCGTTTGGAATTAAAGCAAGGTATCAATGATTGTTATTTAATTGATGATTCTTATAATAATGATTATGCAGGTCTTGCAGTGGCATTGAATTTTATGATTCAACAGCACACAAAACGAGATAAGGTGCTGATAATCAGTGATGTTCTGCAGTCAGGTTTAGAAGAAAACGAATTGTATGAGAGTATTGCAGAATTAGTAAGAGGAAAAAAAATAGATAAAGTAATAGGAATAGGGGAGGTAATTTACAGAAATCAAAAGGCATTTTACACGCCGAACCTTGAAGATAAAAAAACGGTATTCTATCAATCTACCCAAGAATTTCTTGAAAAATATCCAATCAACCAGCTTCAAAGTTCATTGATATTGGTCAAAGGAGCAAGAAAGTTTGAATTTGAAAAAATTATCAATCGCCTTACACTGAAGGTACACGGTACTGTCTTTGAGGTAAACCTTGATGCCCTCACTAATAATCTCAATTTTTACCGAAATAAAATAGGGCTGGGTACTAAAATTATGGTAATGGTAAAAGCATTTGCCTATGGCAGTGGAAGTGCTGAGGTAGCAAGCTTACTCGAATACCACAAAGTTGATTATTTAGGCGTAGCTTATACCGATGAAGGCGTGGTTTTGCGTCAAAATGGCATTAAATTGCCAATTATGGTATTAAACCCTCAACCAGAATCATTTGCCAAGTTGGTTGAATATAACTTAGAACCCGAGATTTATAGCTTCAAGCTTTTTGAGCAATTCTTGAATTTTACCAATCGTTTTACTAATAAAATTTTTAAAATTCATCTCAAAATCGACACGGGAATGCACCGTTTGGGTTTTGTGGAGCAAGATATTATTTCGGTTATTGACTTACTCAATCAAAATCCTACTATTCAAGTGGCCTCGATATTTAGCCATTTAGTAGGAGCAGACGAAAGCGAGCATAATGCTTTCTCGAAACTACAGATTGAGAAATTCGAGCAAATGTCGCAACAAATTTTAGCTGCAATACCGAGACAAAAACCGCTTAGACATATCTGTAATTCAGCTGGAATTATCCGTTTCCCAGAAGCCAAATTTGATATGGTTCGCCTTGGTATTGGCCTCTATGGAGTGGAAGTTACGGGAGTAGAACAAAATGCATTACAGACCGTTGGGACGCTCAAGACCGTAATTTCTCAGATTAAACACTTGCAAGCAGGCACAACGGTTGGATATAGCCGAAAAGGGGTATTAGAAAGAGAGTCGAAAATTGCAACGATTGCTATTGGTTATGCCGATGGTTTCGACCGTGGTTTTAGTAAAGGCGTTGGCAAAGTATTGGTTAATGGCGTAGCGTGCCCTGTCGTTGGAAATGTCTGTATGGATATGACCATGATTGATGTAACCGATGTAGAGTGTGAGGAAGGTGATGAAGTAATAATTTTTGGGAAAGACCTTTCAATTACAGAATTAGCCCAAACGATTGATACAATTCCGTATGAAATTCTTACGGGCGTAAGTGAACGAGTAAAAAGGGTTTTCTTTAAAGAATAATTCAAGGCTTCTAATTTAATTATTGGAACTCATAAGATACTTTAGTAGTATTTGGGGTTGGCTATTCTGAAACATCAGAATGGCCAAATATGTTTGTTTTAGAAGAATTAGAAAAAAGCTATTTTTGTAATTCTTTAAATGTAATATGATGAAACCTTCGGCCGATACAAAATCTCGAATTCTTGAAAAATCAATCGAATTATTCAATCGTTTTGGTTTTGTGAGTATTCGTTTGCAGCACATTGCTGATGAAGTAGGCATCAGTGTCGGTAATTTAGCCTATCATTTTAAAAATAAAGATGCAATCTTTGAGGCTATCTATGAAGAAATCGAAGAAAACCAGAAGATTTTACTTGCAGATTTGAAGATTGTTCCTCTCTTTATCAATATTGATAAACATATTCGAGATACTTACGCAATTCAGCAAAAATTTAGCTTCTTCTATTCTGATACCTTTGAAATCCTACGAAACTTTCCACTAATCAAGAAAAAATACCGAGAATACACTCGTTGGTATATTCAGCAAATCGAAAACATGATTTCCTTCAATGTAGCACGTGGTACTTTTACGGTTGAATCGCACGAAAAACTACACCTCCAATTGGCTGAGCAATATTGGATGACCATGGAATTTTGGTTGTATCAGCGTAGAATCAGAACTTTCGAAGAAATCAATATTGAAGATTATGTATTAGCACTTTGGGCTTTATTGCTACCTCATTTCACCCACATAGGAAATCTTGAGTACAAACAAATGCACTACAATGAAAATTTTAATTGGTTATGATTTATATTAGAAAATAATTTCTAATTTTGATTAAAAATCAATTAAATACACCTTTAATGACTTCATCGACCTGTAAAATAGATGAGCGTATGTACAATAGTTTGTTAGAACTATTGAATGATACCTATTTTATTGATACAAAGGGTAATATACAAGATTTTCAGTTTTACCACGATGACCATTGGCTTTCTGATAGTGCAGTAATTGATAATTTGATCTATAAGCGTGGAGAATGGAATATTGAGTTACTCTTCGCCCTACACACAAATCCGTTGAAGTTTATCAAACGCCAAATCATGTCTTACTCATGCCCCAAAAAAGCAACGCTTTCGGCGAGTTTGATGCGAAGAATGGCTGCCAAAGACCAAAGGGGGACTTTGGAGGTAAAAGTTGAGAATTTTAATATTTGTACGAATTAGTAGATAGTTGATTCAAATTTTAGTTATAATCTATTATTTGTAGAAAGGTAAGAAGAGATGTATAAAACAAAAGAAAGAATAGTTAATGCTTCAATAAAGCTATTTAATGACCACGGAATAGCGAGTGTGCGTTTGCAGCAAATTGCTGACGAAATAGGAATCAGTGTGGGAAATTTAGCGTATCATTTCAAAAATAAAGAAGCCATTATTCATTCTGTATACGAAAAGCTCTTCGAAGATTTTCAACAAATTTTAGGCTCTTATCTTAAAACGCCCTCTCTTTTAGATTTTGATTCACAAATAAGTCATTACTTTGATTTCTTCAAAAATTATCAGTTTTATATTAGTGATTTATTCGCTTCCGAACATCCTTTACCCGAAGTAAGAGAACAATGGCAAGAGTTTATGAATAAAATGATTTTTCAGATTCGTAAACGTCTTGATTTTCATGCTCGAAGGGGTGACCTCAGTCCGCAACCTGAAAATACCTACGATATTTTGGCCGAAGCTATTTGGATGACACTCGTATTTTGGATACCCCAACAACAAATGCGAAATAAGCCAATTTCTGAAGCCCGATTTAAAGGAGCAGTTTGGAATAATATCCGTCCTTATCTCACTGAGAAAGGAACCTCCGAATTTGCCAGTCAAATACTCCCAATTTTTATTTGAAGTATGATGTAAATCATATTTTCTATTCCTAATTAGTCTCACCTTTGATAAAAGGTAATCATAGACGATTTTCTCCAATGTTTTTGTTTGAAGGGCTGTGGAAATCAAGATTGTTTACTGCTCAATTTCTTCGTTTAATTTAGAATAATTATAATTAGAAAATAATTTCTAAAAAATATTAGAAAAATTTTTCTAATTAAATTTATTATTTTACATTTGAACATTAAATAATACAATTTCAACTCTTTTTTAAACCTGTCCTATGGCAAATGTTCTATGGTTACAAGGTGGGGCATGTAGTGGAAACACCATGTCGTTCCTCAATGCCGAAGAGCCAACAGTCGTTGATTTAGTGACTGACTTTGGCATAAACATTCTTTGGCACCCTTCTGTTGGCTTGGAAATTGGGCACCAAGTCACACATCTTCTCGAAGATATAATCAATGGTAAAGTTCAGTGCGATATTTTTGTCTATGAAGGCAGTATTATCGAAGGACCAAATGGTACAGGTACAATGAACTACTTCTGCGACCGCCCAATGAAAGATTGGGTAAAAGAACTCGCTGCTGTGGCAGGTTATGTAGTCGCAATCGGTGATTGTGCTACTTGGGGAGGTATCCCTGCGGTTGCCCCAAACCCGAGTGAATCTACGGGTATGCAATTTTTAAAGAAAGAAAAAGGCGGTTTTTTGGGTGCTAACTATAAATCTAAAGGTGGTTTACCTGTAATTAATATACCAGGTTGTCCTGCTCACCCTGACTGGGTAACACAGATTTTAGTGGCTATTTCAACAGGCCGTATTGGTGATATAAAGATTGATGAATTCCATCGTCCGAGTACATTTTTTACTGATTTTGTACAAACCGGCTGTACGAATGTGGTAAACTTTGCCAACAAAGTAGATGGAGGATTCGGTAAAAGAGGTAATGGTTGTTTGTTTTATGAGGTGGGCTGCCGTGGACCGATGACCAGAGCGAGTTGTAACCGTATTTTGTGGAATCGCACATCGAGTAAAACACGTGCGAATCACCCTTGTTTGGGTTGTACTGAACCTGGTTTTCCACACCATGATTTACAAAAAGGCAGTGTATTCAAAACCCTTAAATATCTTGGGTATTTTCCGCAAGATGTACCAGCTGGAAATTCTAAGCTTGGTTATTATTTAAGAGCTGGTTTTGAAAAGACAATGCACGCTACTGAAGTAGCTTTCGGTGTAACAAAGTCGCATAGCGAAAGCTCAATCTAATTAGAAAACTAGGTTTGCTAATTACCCAATCATCATTTCAAAAATCAACCGTTAAAATGGCTATCTCGAAAGAATTAAATATATCACCTGTAGGTCGTGTAGAAGGCGACCTCGACGTAAAAGTGTATATGGAAGACGGCGTGGTGACCCGTGCTCATACACAAGCTGCCATGTTTCGTGGTTTCGAACAAATCATGGCAGGTAAAGACCCTCAATCAGGCTTAATCGTAACCCCACGTATTTGTGGAATTTGTGGGGGCTCGCACCTCTATTGTGCCTCATCGGCCTTAGATACTGTGTGGGAAACCACACTTACGCCTAATGCACTTTTACTCCGTGCTTTGGGGCAAGCTACCGAAACAATTCAGAGTATTCCTCGTTGGTTCTATGCAATTTTTGCAACCGACATGGCTAATAAAAAATTTGCTAATAAACCACTTTATTCAGAAGTAGTGAAGCGTTGGGCCGCTTATGTGGGTACTTCATTTCAGAAAGGCATTACTGCCAGTGCATTGCCAGTGCAAGTATATGCTTTATTCGGTGGACAATGGCCTCATTCAAGCTATATGGTTCCGGGTGGCGTCATGTGTGCACCAACCTTGAAGGATATTACTCGTGCCCATGCTATTATGAATCAATTCCGTAAAGATTGGCTCGAAAGTATTTTCTTGGGTTGTTCGATAGAGCGTTATCGTCAAATCAAAACTTGGGATGATTTATTGGCTTGGGTAGAAGAAAATGAAAGTCAGAAAAACTCAGATTTAGGTTTATTTATAAGAGCAGGTTTGGAGTTTGGCTTACATAAATTTGGTCAAGGTGTAGGTAAATTTATTGCTTATGGCACTTATATTCATAAAGACCTATGGAATAAACCTAAAATTGAAACTCGTCAAAATGCTGTAATAAGTTCAGGTGGATTTTTCGATGGAAAAGAATTTCACGACTTCAATCACCTGGATGTAATGGAACACGTAAGCCACGCTTGGTATAAAGATGTGGATGCTGCTCACCCTTGGAATGAACCTTTGCCAACACCAATGCCATCTCAAAATTTGGCCAATTCAGATTTCAATGGCAAGTATAGTTGGGCCAAAGCACCTCGTTATGCTGGTCATGCTGCCGAAGCAGGTCCACTTTCACGTGTGTTGATGAATGCAAATCCTAAAAATGCAAGTCATCAGATTCAAGACCCATTATTCTTAGACATCATTCAAAAATTAGGTCCAAATGTATTCACTCGTACATTAGCACGCTTGCATGAAGCAGCACGCTTGTATGATTACATTGATGAGTGGTTACGCCAAATTGACCTTAACGGTGAATTTTACATTAAACCAACTGAAAAAGATGGTAAAGGATTTGGTGCTACTGAAGCGGCACGTGGAGCTTTGGCTCACTGGATTGAGATTGAAAATGGAGTTATCAAAAACTATCAAGTAATGGCTCCTACAACTTGGAATGTTGGCCCGAACGATGATAGAGGTAACCCTGGTCCAATCGAAGCAGCTTTGGAAGGAACTGAAATTGAAGATCCACATGACCCTGTAGAAGTTGGCATGGTGGCTCGTTCGTTTGACTCATGTTTGGTTTGTACTGTACACGCCCATGATGCCAAAAATGGTAAAGAAATGGCACGTTTCAAACTATAAACTGAATAAACCTAAAGTACTACGCCCGTAAATTTAACTTTATTTACGGGCTTTTTTACAAAAGACTAGATTTTAAAAGTGTCCTAAAATAAGCATATCCAATGGTTTTAATTGACGAAAAAAAACCTATTAGTATAGAAGAAAAGGCTTCAATATTAGGCAAAACTGCCATAATGGGTTTTGGAAATCCCTGCCGAAGTGATGATGGTATTGCCATTTATGTTATCGACGAATTGAAGCAACTGGTGAGTGAGGATAATGATTCTTTTACTCTTTTCGACATGGGTACATCGGCTTTTGAGGTGCTGTTTCAATTGCAAGGCCATCATCGTATTATCATTGTTGATGCTGTAATCAATACAGGCGAACCAGCTGGAACAATTTATAAATTACCTGCAAGTGAAATCAACGCACAAATTCAAGATGACCCAATGGTATTCTTGCATAGCCTTAAATGGGATCAAGCTCTTTCTTATGCAAAGAAAATTCTACGAGAAGCCTACCCTGAAGATATTGAAGTTTATTTGATTGCAGTAAATAATACAAAGCTTGATATTCAGTTGAGTGAAGAGGTGAAACGTGCTGGTGATAAAGTTATAGAGCTTTTAAAAGATGATATTTTAGGAATAAGTAGAAAAAAATGATTCAACTGAAAAACGGCCATATATGGTTTGCGAAAGAACAGGTTGATTTACTTTTTGGAGATGAAGAAAAAGTAAATTTAGTGTATTATCCCGATCGACAAACCTTATTGATTGCAGCTCGTTCAAAGTTGTTTTTTGAAAAAATGCACAAAACTACTTGGGCTGTACTAAAACTTCGAAACTTGAATGGCGACAAGACGATATCTATTCAAGACCTAATCTTAGACAATGACCTAGATGAGACTGACAGAACCTTAACCTATGATTTAAAAAATACTGGAATTTTAAGCATCGAATTATAGATGTATATCGCAGATAGCATAAATTTCGAATACTCTGAAAACCAAAAAGGAGCAAGAAAAGACTTTGATATTTTCGAAGAAAACCTTTGGCTACATGATACAGAGATTCGCTATATAATAGATTTGAAAAATGGGAGATGGCACCTGACGATGCTTTTTATTTCGATTTATAACCCACTCAAATTACGCTGTCATTATCTCGATCACTACGATTCTCAGAAAAAAGCAGAACTATACGCACAAATATTTCAAAGAGGCATTAGAAAAGATGCCAGAGGAACCCTAAAACTTAACGAAAATGCTTACAATATTTGCTACAACTAACCTGTTTACTCATCTTCAAGAAGTAATCAATGCTGAGTATCGACTAAATGAAGTGGTAGTGCTTGATTTATTGGAAAACCTAAATAAAGTCACAACCAATTACCTAATAGTTGAGCAATCGGAGATAAAAATCCCGATTCATTGGGAAAATGATGTACCGCCTTTTCTGTTATCAAATCCAATCGTTTTCGATGAACAAAATCTGTTAGCAGTTATTTATTTTAAGCTTAATAATTTCGAGAAAGCCTATCATTTCGCCGAAAACAATGCTATTTTATTAAGTGATATTGATATTTGTAATTGTTTGCAACACGGCATTTCTATTGGACTTAACACCAATATCACTCCAATTGAATCCTATTCAAAATTTGATATATATCGCCATTGGCACAACCTAGCAGTGAAGGCTCATTATGGTGAAATTCTTAGTTTTGTAAGTGCTTATCAGATGAAGGATTTTTACCAAAAAGCCCTAGAGTTGGCTCCAAACGATGAGTATCGAGCATTTACAGCTAAACAATATGCCTCGTTTTTATTAGATACTGAAGAACTCGAAAATGCAGAAATTTTGCTTGAAGATTGTATCAGTAAAGCCATTTCTGATGATGCTAAATTCGAGTTAATGAATGTTCAGTATGGTGTTTGGCTTAAACAATTAGGTATTCCTTATGATGAAAATTTGTTGCAAAAAACAAAAAATACCCTTTGGGAAGTGCTCAAATATTACGAAAAGCAGCAAAACCATTTACAAGTAGCAATCATATTGATAGATGCGGCATACGTAGCTAATATTTCGGAAAGTTTTGCCGAAGCTTTGGGCTATATCAACCGTGCTATTGATATACTCCGAAACGAAGATATTCCCGAATTGTTGGCCAATGCCCAATACCGAAAAGGGGTATTGTTTTACACATGGGCTCAGGTCGGAAATATTCAATTTTATAAACCTGCCATGGAAGCTTATCAAGAAGCTCTCAAAATATTTACGTATGATAATGCACCCGATATTTTTGCTGAAATTCAGCACCATTTGGGGGTAATTTACTCCGAAATCCCTGATGAAGTGAAGAAAAAAAGTCTTTGGGCTGCTGTTTCGGTTAGTTCATTTCATCAAGCTCTCAATCATTTTACTAGAGAGACTCACCCTTTTGAGTATGCCATGATTTGCAATAGTTTTGCTAATGCACTTACAAAATATCCTCCTTCTGTTAAAGGTGATAATTTTGCAAAAGCATTAAACTATTACCGAAAATCACTCGAAATTCGTTCGGCAGAAGAATACCCTTACGAAAGAGCCTTAACGATTTTAAATTTCTTGGAAGCATGTTGGTTTGTCAATCACGAAGACGAACTTCAAGAGCAATTGCTATTCGATGAAATGACTGCCAAAGCTTATGAAATCTCTACTTTAACCAACGATACAAAATTGTTGTCAGAAGCTCAGCGTCATTTAGAAAAAATCCAAGAGCTAAGCAAACTATTAGCTTAAGATTTTGGTGTGTTTTCCTTGAAAATTAAGGCTTAAGTCAAGATTTAGAAAACATTTTCTAAAATGAAAAATCTACTATTTTTTCTCTGATTTTAAAGATATTTTTGGAGAAAGAATAGCAAAAGGCATGCACGAAATCTCATTAGTTCGAAACATTTTTAAGACCCTCGAAGAAGAATTCCCGAATGATATTCCAAAGATTCGTGGTATTTTTCTAAAGGCAGGCTTGCTTTCAAATGTTCAGCCAATTCTGATGCAAAATGCGTTTCAAGCAGTGCTCGAAGATCAGCCAAAGTACCAAAATACCAGTTTGCATGTAGAAGTGCTACCGATTTTGATTTATTGTGATTCATGCAATAAAACATGCGAAGTAGAACAGTATCGTTTTGTGTGTACTTGTGGTAAGCCGAGCCGAAATGTAGTGCAAGGCGAAGAACTCCTGATCAGTAGAGTAGAATTTGCTGAATAATTTATCATTCAATCTTTAAAATTTCCTGCTCGGAAACTATGAAACCAAAGTCAAATCAAGCTTCTGTTGGCTCAGTTCAATGCGATAATACTACGCTTAATTTACTCAAAGTCAATGATTTTGTGGCAAAAGCCATTCGTGAACGGTTGCCAAATATATTGGTTATTAATATTTGCTCCTCACCAGGAAGTGGAAAAACCACCCTCATGCAAGAAACGGGGAAACGTCTTCGTGACAAATTAAATTTAGCTGTTTTGGTAGGTGACCCAGAGACAGAACGTGATGCCATAAGGATGCGTGATGTGGGTATCAATGCCTTACAGATTGTTACTGGTGGGATGTGCCACATTGAAGCACAAATGATTTACCAAGCCCTCGACCATATTGACCTCACAGGTGTTGATTTATTATTCATCGAAAACGTAGGGAATTTGGTTTGTCCTGCTGCTTTTGACCTTGGAGAAGATTATCGAGTAACACTTCTAGCCGCAACCGAAGGTGACGATAAACCCAAAAAATACCCACGAATGTTTCTCACAAGTGAGCTAATGGTTGTTTCAAAGGCCGATTTATTACCTTATGTGCCATTTTCGGTGGAAGCTGTAACGAAAGATGCAAGAGATGTGAATCCTGATATTGAGGTAATTACGATTTCGAGTCTAAAAGGTGATGGAATGGATGAATGGTGTGAGTGGCTCATGAAAAAGGTAGAAGAAAAGAAAGGTGTCTTAGCATGAAATAATGGTATTTGAAATTCGCATAAAAGGGCAGGTACAAGGGGTTGGTTTTAGACCATTTATTTATCGTTTAGCAATCGAAAATAAAGTAAATGGTTGGGTAAATAATACCAATGAGGGCGTTTTAGTGGAAGTATCATTGCCTGTTAATCAGATTGAAAGTTTCTGTGAAAAGATTAAACAGGAAGCTCCAAAATTAGCGAAAATAACAAATATTTCTTTTGAAGAAATCGAGCGAAAACCAGTATTTGAAAAAGGTTTTCATATCATCAAAAGTGAAAGAAATACCAAAACAAATGTTTTACTAAGCCCTGATTTTGCTATTTGTCCAACTTGTAGAAAGGAAATTCATACCCAAAGCGACCGTCGATTTCTATATGCTTTTACAACTTGTACTTATTGCGGACCAAGGTATTCAATCACTCAGAAACTTCCATACGACCGCGAATTGACAAGCATGGAAGCTTTTTGTATGTGTGCAGATTGTCAGAAAGAGTACGATAATGTTGAGAATCGAAGATACTTTTCGCAGACAAATTCTTGCAAGAAATGTGGCGTTCAACTTTCATTTTTTAATAAGCACAGAGCATTGCTTACGAACGAATCTGATGAAGTATTAAAACTAAGTGTTGAAGCACTGAAGGAAGGTAAAATACTGGCAATTAAAGGTATTGGTGGCTATTTATTAATGTGTGATGCGAATAATGAACAAACAATTGCTATCCTTCGCCAAAGAAAACACCGACCCACCAAGCCATTTGCGGTGATGTATCCAAGCCTAAAATTGCTTGAAGAAGAAATTAGCTTAAAAGAGCAGGAGAAAGAGGCATTAGCCAATGAAACGGCCTCAATTGTGCTTTTAAATGCTCCAGATTCAACATTGGCAACTACTGGTTTATTGGGTGTTATGCTGCCATATACACCTTTGTTTGAACTCATTGCTCAAACGTTTGCCAAACCCATAATTGCCACCAGTGGAAATCTGAGTCATTCACCAATTGTTTATCAAGATGATAATGCTTTGGCAGAATTGTTGGAAATAGCCGATTGTATTATTCAAAATAATCGAGCAATCGTAGTGCCTCAAGATGATAGCGTACTGAGGTTTAGCCCAATTTATAATCAAAAAATTGTTCTGAGGCGTTCGAGGGGTTTAGCTCCAACATTTATACAGGCATCATTAGCTTTAAAAAATAATGTGTTGGCGATGGGAGCAATGTTGAAAAGTACATTTGCCATTACCCATGAAAATAATGTTTACATAAGCCAATATTTGGGTGATTTAACTGATTTTGATACACAAGAAAATTATAGACATACTCTCAAGCATTTATCGGAAGTAATCAGTTTTGAGCCATCTACCATCTTGATTGATAAACACAAAATGTATCCATCAAGTGAAATAGGAAGAGCAATGGCTCAAAAACAAAAACTCAATTTAGTTGAAATTCAACATCATCAAGCTCATTTTGCTGCTGTTTTGGCTGAAAATGATTTGTTTGGAAGCAAAGAACCAATTTTAGGAATTATCTGGGATGGAACAGGCTGGGGCGATGATGGACAAATTTGGGGTGGAGAGTTCTTTGAATATCAATATGATTTAGGTCTAGAACGAGTTGCTCATTTTGATTATTTTTCGAATTTGATGGGAGATAAAATGGCACGGGAACCACGTTTATCGGCCTTGGCAATTACGCATGAAGTGGAAGATGTCCAAGAATTTATCCGAAGAAAGTTTAGTGAAACAGAATGGAATCTTTACCAGAAGTTTCTTTCTCAAAATTCAAATATCAAAACTTCATCTGTTGGTCGAATATTAGATGGTTTGGCTTCTTTGTTAGGTATCCTCAATAAATCTACTTATGAAGGTGAAGCTGCTATGTATTTAGAGGCTAAAGCAAGGGAATTTTTTGATAAAAACTCAACTGAAATAACTTGTTATAATTTGGTGTGTAATGCTGAAAATAAGGTTAGTTTAAACCCAATGATTAAGCAAATTTTTGAAGATATTCAGAAAAATGTAAGTATAGAAAAAATAGCAGCTAAAATTCATTTTTCGTTGATAAAGCTTATTCAAGGAATAGCTAATCGTCTAAAAATCAAACGATTGGCGTTTTCGGGAGGAGTTTGGCAAAATGCAGTTTTGGTAGATTTAGCCTTTCAGCACCTTGATGATTTTGAACTCTTTTTTCATAAGCAGTTATCTCCCAATGATGAGTGCATTTCATTTGGACAACTAGCTTTTTATAGTTTTTTGAAAACACCTTAAAAAGTTTCAAAAAGTACAAGGTTAAACGCATTTAATTTGTCCCAATATGGATACTTATTTTATAGTGTCTAATGGAATGTCTTTTAACCAAATTAAGAGGTATTTAAAGCGTTCAACCTAAAAAAACACCCAAACTGAATTTATACGGTTTAGGTAAATCAAAATTATTCCCTTGTTCTTATAACCATTGAATTTATTCAATGAATCAAAAATATTAGGCTTTTAAATTTCTAAATTTAAACATAGAACTCACATGTGTTTGGCAATTCCGGGTAAAATAAAATCAATCGAATATCAATACGATGGTTTGGTCAGAATGGCAAAAGTAGTTTTCGGAGGTATTACCAAAGAGGCTTCACTCGAAATGGTTCCTGATGCCCAAGTAGGCGATTACGTGCTTGTACACGTAGGTGTGGCCATAAGTAAAGTGGATGAAGAAGAAGCACAAAAAACCTTTAAATATTTAGAGGAAATAGGTGAGATTGATGAGCTTGTAGAACATGCACAAATTGATAAAAACTCTATTGATGAAGGTATTAGTAAGTTTTTATAATGCATTTTAAATCATTTTGAACTTATTCCCAATTGGGCTTATGAAATTTTTATCCGAATTCCGAGACCCCGAGGTAGTAGAGCAATACATTGCCGAATTACACAAGATTACCACTCGCCCATGGACAATCATGGAAATTTGTGGTGGCCAAACACATAGTTTGGTGAAAAATGGTATTTTGAATATTCTACCAAAGCAAATCACGATGGTTCATGGACCAGGATGTCCAGTTTGTGTAACTCCCTTAACATTGATTGATAAAGCCTTGTACTTAGCAGAAGAGAAAAATGTAATTCTGTGTTCGTATGGCGATATGATTCGTGTACCTGGTTCAAAGAAAAGTTTGCTTGAAGCAAAGGCTAGCGGAGCAGATATTCGTATTATGTATTCTCCATTAGAAGCCGTTAAGATTGCTCAAGAAAATCCTTCAAGAGAAGTCGTATTCTTTGCAGTCGGTTTTGAAACTACAGCACCTGCCAATGCACTTTCTGTACTTCATGCACAACGATTAGGATTAAAAAACTATTCAATTTTAGCTTCACATGTCTTAGTACCTCCAGCTATGGAAGCAGTAATAAACGATGAAGAAGCAAAAATTGAAGCTTTTTTAGCAGCGGGTCATGTTTGTACGATTATGGGTATGAATGAATACGAACCGATTGTAGAAAAATATAAAATTCCGATGGTTGTAACGGGTTTTGAACCAGTAGATTTACTTCAAGGAATCTTAATGACTGTCAGACAACTTGAAAACGGCGAAGCAAAACTTGAAAATCAATACAGTAGAGTGGTAAAAGCTGAAGGAAATCTAGAAGCTCAGAAAGTAATAGCAAAAGTATTTAAAACCGATGACAGAGAGTGGCGAGGAATCGGAACTATTCCGAAAAGTGGTTGGGAAGTAAGCGATGAAATGGCTGAATTTGATGCCAATAAGAAGTTTTCGGTGAATATTCAGAAAGTCCCAGAATGTGCAGATTGTATTGCTGGACAAATTTTGAAAGGTATTAAAAAGCCTTTTGAGTGTAGCCAATTTGGTAAAGCTTGTACGCCGCTCAATCCATTAGGAGCTCCGATGGTTTCTTCAGAAGGTGCTTGTGCAGCATATTATCATTACTCTGAAGCTACTGAAGAAGTGTTAGCTTAAAAGATTTTAAAATTTCAGTTCAAAATTCAATGCATACTTCAATACTTAGCCTTTCTTGCCCCATGCCACAACTCGATTTTGAGGTAATTACCTTAGGTCATGGAAGTGGAGGCGTATTAACTAATAAATTACTCGAATCAGGGGTTTTTGATTTACTGAAAAACCCGATTTTAGATGAGCATCACGATGGTGCAATTTTTCAATTAGAAGGTAAATTGGCCTTTTCGACCGATAGTTATGTTATTTCCCCTGTTTTCTTTCCAGGTGGAAATATTGGTGAATTGGCTATCAATGGTACTGTGAATGATTTGGCCATGTGTGGAGCTATCCCCAAATATCTCTCGCTAAGTTTTATCCTTGAAGAAGGGCTTACCATGCAGGAGTTTTGGGAGATATTACTGTCTATCAAATTTGCAGCCGAAAAAGCGGGTGTTTACATTGTTACGGGCGATACTAAAGTTGTAGAAAGAGGAAAGGGCGATAAAATCTTTATCAATACTGCGGGTGTTGGACAAATTCATCCTAAGGCTGAAATTTCATCCCGAAAAGTACAAGCGGGCGATAAAATCATTGTCAGTGGAAACATTGCTACACACGGAATCGCCATCATGTCGGTACGTGAAGGTTTAGAATTCGAAACTAGCATCGAAAGTGATACCGCCAATCTTAATCATATTGTTAAAGAACTTTTAGATACATTTGGTTCGGATATTCACTTATTCCGTGACCCAACACGGGGTGGTGTTGCCACGGTTCTGAATGAAATTGCACGAGATACTAAGTTGGGTATCAATATTATACAGAAAAATATTCCAGTCATAGAAGAGGTTTATGGTGCTTGCGAATTGCTTGGCCTTGACCCACTATATGTAGCGAATGAAGGTGTTTTTATGGCCGTAGTATCAGCCGATGTGGCAAATGATTTTCTAGCAAAGCTAAAAACTTTAGAGAATGGATTGGATGCGGCTATTATCGGAGAAGTGGTTGAAGAACACCCTAAACAAGTAGTATTGCAGAGTAAAATTGGTGGAAAACGAGTTATAAATATGCTCGTTGGTGAACAATTACCTCGAATTTGCTAAGCCAGTTTTTAGTTTAATAATACTTTCAAATGAATATTAGTCTTTCCAAAATACCGCCCTCACTTGGTAGTGGTCTATCGGCAACAGCAATTGATAAACCAGCATTAGTGGGTTCTTATCAGATATTCAAAGGAAATGAGCATAACCCTTTATTAGCACCAAGAGGCGTTTGGAAATACCAAAATTATTTGATGGTTTCTGATACTGGGCAGAATCGAGTATTCATTTGGAATCAAATTCCTTCAGATACTTATGCAAATCCAGATATTGTGTTGGGGCAAATTGAGCAATCCGACACTGGTAGAAATGCAGGAAGTACCGTCAGTGCCAGTACGCTTCAATATCCTTCAGGCATTTGGACAGATGGCACTAAACTCATCATTGCCGATGCTTGGAATCATCGGGTTTTAATATGGCATTCTTTTCCAACGAAAAATGGTCAAGCCGCTGATGTGGTCATTGGACAACCTAATTTCGAGCAAAACGAACCCAATATCAGAGGTATTGGTTCAACTCCCTCTGCACAAAGCCTAAATTGGCCCTATGGTGTTTTCTCTGATGGCACGCATCTATGGATTTGTGATACGGGAAATCGAAGAATTTTATTTTATAATTCTATTCCAACCGAAAATTTTGCCGCAGCCAGTAAAGTAATTGGTAAGCCAAGTTTTACGGAGCGTGACTATGAAAATTATGAACCCATTTGGCCGTATTCCTTACGAGTTAGTTCTAATGGTGTTTTGGCAATAACCGATACGCAATTTTATCGAACACTTATTTGGCATCATTGGAAAGATGCTTTTACAAAAACGGCTGATGTAATTATTGGTCAGCCCGACTTTGATTCTAATGGAATGAATCAGTTTAGTCTCGCTCCTAAACAAGATTCCATGAGTTGGACTTATGATTCGTTTTTTTATAAAAATGGCATTTTTGTAGCCGATACTGGCAATAGTAGGCTTTTGTGGTTTGAAAATATTCCGAGTAGCAACGCTCCTGAGGCCGATAATTTATTAGGGCATTATGATTTCAATACTGGAAGTGAAAATACTCAAACACGTTTTGGAACCGATACACAACTCTATTGGCCTTTTTCGATTTGCGTTGATGGAGAAAAATTAGTTTTGGCCGATACAGGAAATCATCGACTCATTATTTATGATATCTTATAATGTATTATGGAAAATGTTATTGCATTAGTTGGGGCGGCAATCATTGGTTTTTCTCACTCGTTTGAGGCCGACCATCTGGTGGCAGTGAGCAGCATTGTTACACGTAGAGATAATACTTTGGCGGCAATTAAAGATGGTATTTTTTGGGGTTTGGGGCATACGTCAACTATTCTGATTGTAGCGGCAATTTATCTGATTGGTAAATTTATCTTAAATGAAAACGATTTTAAGTATTTTGAAGCAGGTGTAGGTATAATGTTAATTGGTTTAGGGTTTGTTCGCTTTTATCGTATTTTCCAAGAACGTTCGCACGGGCATATACATGCTAATGAGCCTACATTTGGTTTAGCTTATGGCGTAGGTTTGGTTCATGGTTTAGCAGGAAGCGGGGGTTTATTAATTTCGGTACTCACACAAATCAAAGACCATGTATTAGCATTTGCTTATATTACCTTGTTTGGCCTTGGCTCGGTTGTAGGTATGATGCTTGCTGCTGGAATTTTTAGCCTTCCATTTTCATCAAAAATCCTAAATAATCGTTGGCTTTCATTTGGTTTAGGCTTGGTTTCTGCCTCGCTTTGTGTTGGTTTAGGAATAAGCATTGTTTATAAAAACATTTTTCAATAACATAGATCTGTATAAACTTTATGTCAAACTCACCCATTTATAATGAGTCCGAATTTGTAGCTTATGCACTGAATCAGATGAATATAAAGATTCTTAGACAAGAGGGAAAATACTTTGATTTAGAAGGTGGTTTTTCGGTTGAAGTGGAAGGCAAAGATCTTTATAGATTATCGGTAGAAGATTGGGTAATTTCACCATTTGAAGATATTGGTAAAATGTGCGAGTTTATTAAGAAAAACCTCGAAATCTCACAGCAAAATGAATAAACTTGAAGTTTCGGTGATTGCTTTAGCCGAAAGTGAATCCAAAAAAGGGTATTATGTTTTGATATTAGAAGAACAAAAATCAAAAAAACGGATTCCGATTATTGTAGGTAATCAGGAAGCACAGGCCATTGCTATTCACTTAGAAAGACTTCAACCTGCTCGACCTTTAACGCATGATTTATTCAAAAATGTAATTGACCAATTGAAGGCAAAGCTTCGTGAAGTGAATATCCATCAGCTCGAAAATGAAATATTTTACTCAAATATTATCCTGCAATCAGTTGATGGTGAAGTGTTTGATATAGATTCTCGCACATCCGATGCCATTGCTTTAGCTGTGCGTTTTTCTTGCCCGATTTATGTTAGTCAATCTGTTTTAGAAAGTGCAGGCTATGAAATTGATGATAAAGGCAAAGAAAAGAAGGGTTCTTATGCAGAATATACCTTAGCAGAATTAGAGGAGTTATTAGAAAAGATTCTAAAAAAAGAAGATTACGAAAGTGCGGCTCGGGTAAGAGATGCCATTGAAAGAAGAAAAAGGTGAAGACTCAATCAAAACCCTACTATTCAAGTGGCTTCGATATTTAGTCATTTAGTAGGGGCAGACGAAAGTGAGTATAATGCCTTTTTTAAACTGCAGATTGAGAAATTCGAGCAAATATTACAACAAATTTTAGCTGCTAAATCGAGACAAAAACCGCTTAGACATATCTGTAATACAGCTGGAATTATCCGTTCCCCAGAAGCCCAATTTGATATGATTCGCTTAGGTATTGTATTGGACTTAGTGGCGTGGAAGTAACAGGAAGTAGAACAAAATAAAATGCTTTGCAAACGGTTGGAACGCTGAAGACCGTGATTTCTCAAATCAAATATTTAGAGGCTGGCACAACCGTTGGATATATTCGAAAGGGTGTATTGGAACGATATTCGAAAATTACCACGATTGCTATTGGTTCTGCCGATGGTTTTGACCGTGGTTGTAGCAAAGGTGTTGGGAAAGTTTTGGTTAATGGAGTGGCTTGTCCTGTCGTAGGTAATGTTTGTATCGATATCACCATGATTGATGTAACCGACGTAGAGTGTGAGGAAGCTGATGAAGTAATAATTTTTGGGAAAAGACTTTTCAATTACAGAATTAGCCAAAACGAATGATACAATTCCGTATGAAATTTTTACGGGAGTAAGTGAACGAGTAAAACGAGTATTTTATAAAGAATAATATAGGAGTTAAGTAATTAACTCTCCTATATTACCTCTCATCAAAGATGGTTGGTGGCAATACATTTTTAATAGAAACAAAGTCGTAGTTGAAAACACTCTTTTCCCATAGTTTACTCAGCTTGAGATACAATATTTTTAATTACATTGTCTAACTCTTGGGCACTGGTAGTGATTGAATCAAATAGATATCTTTTTTCTGCTTCATCTATTTGATCAATTTGCAGCAACTCAACAATCGTCATGAGCCTACACAAAGGAGCTCTTATGATATGTGATTGATGCCAGGCAATATCTTTTAGCTTATTGTTTTGTAGTATTATGGTATTATTTTTATTGTTAAGTTCTGTGATATCTTGAATAATAAATATAATGTTATCTTGCTTTTTACTTTTAAAAAACTCCGAACTCAAGAGTATTTCTATTTTATCATTTTCTTTTGAAATACCAGTAAAACGTTCATTGTTGCATATGAAATTTTCGATATTCATTGAAAAATTGTCTATGTTTATTACATCCTGACTTTCAAATTCAATATCTTCAATAATATCTGTAAGATATAATTCTAAAAACGCTTTAGAATCATATTTGAATAATTTCATGGCGTAAAAGTTTGCGTATGAAATTTTTAAACTTTTATCGGAAATAAGAATGCCAATTGGTGCCGAATTGGCTATTTTTCTAAATCGCTCTTCACTTTCGATTAGTGATTGTTCTAGCTTTTTCTTTTCAGTAATATCCTTTGCGAAAATAGAAACACCATAAAGTTTGAGTTCTTGATTATAAACAGGATTAAACTTTGTTTGATACCATACTTCCTGGCCTGAGGCTGTAAGGTAAGGAATTTCTACTAATGAGCTTTCACCTCTAGCTGCTTTGGGGTAATATTCATAAAATAGATTGGCTTTGTCGGGCATAAAATTTCGAAAATCCATGCCTATGATAGCATTGACATCTGTATTATTTAGGGTTGTTTGGAAGGCTATCTGATTCATGGTGATAATCTTATAGTCCAAATCAAGTAAAGTAATAGATTCATCAGTATTATCTAATATGGCTTTTATATTTTCACTCATATTAGATATTTTTTTCTCTGCTATTTTTTCATTTGTTATATTCTTGGCACTTAAAGTCACACCAATTAATTCGTCTTCGTCGTAAACGGGTGAAGTTTTGTATTCAAACCAATAAGAGGTATTTTCATGTTGGGTTAGGTTTTGAATGGTAAATGGAATTCCATTTATTGCAGATTCAAAAGCATCTAAATAAATTTTTCGGTTTGCTTCAATAACAAAGTTAGGATAATATAAATCGCCAACTTGTATTTCCCTTTTGTGGTATTCAAACAACACTTCTTTAATAGACTTATTAAATGCCATTACTTCATGATTTTTGCCTATTAAGACAATGTTGTCGGGGCTATTATCCAAAATTGCTTTGAAATACTTTTGTAACATTTTTAGGTTTTATTAAAAGATTGTGTCCAACGTTTAATTGACTTTCTAAGGTAGCGTTCATTAGCTATGTCGTTGATTAGCATTCCTATCTATAAACATGGATAAGAAGCCCATCAACTTTTTTTAGCCAAGTTGATGCTCCTTAGAAATTTTGTTTCGATTATCTTCTCGGTAGCAAATTGTCAGTTAACCAGAAATAATTATCTGATTTGAAAAAACTTAAAATGGTTCTTATGCATATACGCTTCTAGCAAAAAGCTTTCCGTGATTTGTCTAGCTTTCATTCCTGCTTTTGTATTGATACTCAAACTAACGTATTGTTTGGTCTATTTCTAGTTATGTGTCTAAGGTTAATCGAACAACATGTTTTGCTAGTTCTTTTAAATAGAATTTGAAGTAGTAGTTAGTTTGTATGAACCATTTGATTTTTACTAAATTTCTTTGAGTTGTACTTTATGTGTTTAAATTTTGAGCTATTGAAGTCAAAATGAGGTCTATTAAGTTTTAAATGGCTATTATTTAAAGTGACTCAAAGCTATTTTTAGATTAATCCAATTTTCAATGGAAAGTTAAAGCAAATTTCTTGAATGACAAAAGAAAACATAATGATAGTTTTCGTGCGATTAATCATTGATGCTTTTTGTATTATTTCCTTCAAAAAATATATGCTTAAGAAACTTAGAAATGTTGCTCTAAGTGGTAATAGCTTGATTATTATTAGGCAAATCGAGAAAAGATAGTTTATTAGTAAAGTTCTGTATTAAGCCTAACAAGATAGGAGGTAAAAGAAGATTATTGAAGTTTTGTTTGTATAAAAGTAACGAACAAGAGAGCAAATAGTAATTCATTGCCGTCTAGGCGACCCCTTCTGCTTTAACTGACGGCAATGAATAGTTTTTCTAACTAAATTTGTGATAACTCATATTAGCCTAGAGTTTTTCTAAAGCATCTAAAACCTCTTTTTCGGTAGATGGTTTAAGTTCTATTTCAATGGTTTGTAGGTCCTCAATTTTTATATCTTTGAAAAAGGAAAACACCTCTTCTTTGGTTGTTTGGGCGATGGCTACAATCTTCACATCTTCACCAATAGGAACATTTAATGACTTGCCATTAAAGACTTGAATAACTGAGTTGATATTAGGCAGTACCATAAAAATGGCAACATTTTCTAATGGTACTTTGGTTGATACAAACGAAACAGTTGTTTGTGGTCTGGGGTCATTAGCAAATTTATCACAGTTTATCCAGCCAAATCTTTTCGGGAAAATTTCATACGAACCTTTACCAGCCAATATGCTAACACGCCCTTCTTGTTGGTTAGGATTGTTTGCCGTATCTGGTGGTGCCTGTTGCCAAGTGAATCTATCATTTCTTCCATATCCTTCATAAAATAACGACATCTCTTTATCGACTACGGCCGCAGGAATGGAGATATTTGGAGGATATAAACTTACCTGCAGTGGGGTACCGTTTTTAGATACACTAAGATAAATAGCACCACCCGTACTCAATAATCGTCCGTATGATTCGGTAGGTTTTCGATGTAAAATCATGTCTTTAAGGCTATAAAGCTCAATAATTTCAATATCAAATGGATATTTAACTTCTGAACCTTGCGGACTTACAAGATTCCATTCATAGAGCCATATTTTAGTGCCCTTGGGAGTTGTAATTGGCAAGTCTTCCACACTCTTAACAGTGTATTTCTGTGATCCACTTGCCAGTTTATTTAAAATGGGTAAATCATATTCTCCTTCAAAAACTTTATCTTTAAATGGGTCAACGGCCTCTTCGGCCGGAATCAAGCGGTCAGTAGAGCAGGCATGGATGCTCGCCACAAGTACTGTACTGAGCAATAATTTGAATAAATGCTTAATTTTCATCTCTTTTAGTGAATTATCGGATAACTGGACAATTGTTTCTTTTCTTATCTTTAATAAATCCCGGATAAATTAATAGCCCTATTTCGCCGTTTGATTCATTCCAAAGAGCATTATATTTTACTTCCGCAAAAAAACGCATGGTATGAGAGCCAAAAGAGGTGCCAAGGCCAACCATAGGTAGAATATTTTGCTTATCAGCTTTACTATTAGCACTGCTGATATAGTTAAACCATTGGTTATAATCAGCTCCAACGCTTAAATATAAATTAGGCTTTTGTGGCTGAACTTGACTTCTTCTATAACTAACTTTGTTTACTGAGGAAATTAGCACTAAGTGGGCATTAACGCCTGCATAAATTTCGTGAATTTCATTGAATTGTGGTGCATACTTTACTGAAGGCACCAAGAGTAGCTTATCATTTACAGGTATCTGCGAACGAAGACCCACGCCAACAGTTTTTAGAGGAAAATTATACATGAACGAGGCCCCAAATGATACTTTATCTTGAGCAATGGTGGAAAATGAGAAACAAAGTAATAGTAAGGTAATTGTGTAAAGTTTTATCACGGGCTACAAGTAGTTTGGTTTTAATAGAAACAGCTTTACAAATATATGGTTTTCTTCATATTTAACTTCGCGGGGCTTTTGTTTATTCTTGAAAAAATTGGAAATATAGGTATTTTTACCTATAAAATTTATCTATTTTATTGCTCGGTATTTATTTGAGCTATAATTTTGAATTGTTTCTGCAAGAAACAAAAAATAAATATTATTCGAAAAATGAAAAATATACTAAACGCCTTAGTGGTGTTATCGACGTTGTCGGTAACTACCACCAGCTTTGCACAGTCGAGTGCTCCAAATTCGGCTAACTACAAACAGCAAAACCAGCTTTTGGGTAGAAAAAATACCTCTAATGCTCCAGCAAAAGTCCAGTTGAATAATGCTTATTCAACGAACCCGCATGCCAATAATCGAAATTATAAAGCAAAAACCAAAAACAATCAAAAGTCAAATATTGTGGTGGCTGTTAATAATGATGATATCCAACGAAATTATAAGCAGAAAAACTTACTAACCAACAAAGGCAGAGAAGTCAATCGAAAAACAAAGCATAAATTAGATTCTACACAAGTTATAGGGGAATAAGAAACGTGTCAATTTTCGACTGTTTTGAGATTGAAAATTGCGGTGCTGAAGCCTAATTTGATAGAAATGAGTTCCTTAGGAAACGACCTATCGCTGCTAAATAGATAGCTCCTAAGGAACTCAAAATCTTTAAAAATACTATTTTAATTGCTTGCTGAAATCCTTACAAAGTTTTTTTTGCAGTAATTTCACTGAAAACTTCCTCTGAAAGCTTTTTGTCTAAACCATAAATATCTTTCCTGAAATTGAGTTGACCGTTGCTGCTTACCCAAGTTGTGAAATAAACAATATAAACAGGTAAGGCTGGTTTGAGCTTAATGAAGTTTTCTTCATCTTTTTCCAATATTTCATCAACTTTTTCACTACTCCAATTTGGGTTGTTTCTAAGCAAATACAAGGCTAATTTTCGAGGTTCTGAAAGGCGAATACAACCGTGGCTGAATGCTCGTGCGGATTCATTAAATAAACCTTTCGAGGGGGTATCATGCAGATAAATGCTATAACTATTTGGAAATAAAAACTTTATTTTGCCTAAAGAATTCTTATTACCAGGCCTCTGGCGGAAGTTATAAGGTGGAATGCTGTTGGCATATTTAGTCCAGTCGACAGTTGAAGGGTCGATGACTTTATTTCCCGATAGGACTTCCATATCATTCTTTGAAAGATACGAAATGCCATTTTGAAGCTTTGGCATGATTTCGTTTTGAATGATACTCGTTGGCACATTCCAATAAGGATTTAGAACAACCATTGATAAATCGCCTCTAAAAATACTGGTTTTCGTTGCGGCTTTCCCTACTACTACCGACATATCCCATGATAATTTTTTGTTTTCGAATATGTGAAGTTTAAACTCTGGAATATTTACCATTAAATAATTATTTTCTAATTCAACGGGGGCCCAGCGAAGTCGTTCCATATTAATCATCATTTGCTTGATTCTGGCTTCAATCGGTATATTGAGTTCGGATAAAGTTGCCGCATTTATTTTTCCTGTTTCTTTCAAACCCATCCGTTGCTGAAAACGCTTGATGGCAACACTTAAAGAATCGCTAAACACTGAAGAAGTATCTCTTTGTTTTAAATCGCCAGTTAAGACTAAATAATCATTCAGACTTTGCACTAAAGAATCTCTATCTCCTGTATTTAATGGTTTTTGCGTTGTTATTATTTTCGGGAAACCACCTTTTTTCTGAATCTCTCTGTACTGACGTAACTTCTCTTTTAAGGCGATATAGTATTGATTAACAGGCTCTTGTACTCTATTGGTTTGTTTCGCTGACACCAGAGAATCTAATAGTATTTGGTAGTTTTTCTTTTTTCGAGGAATAAACCACTCAAGGTCAATAGGGTCTTTGGTTGTGCCCGTATAGGCTTTATCGGCAAATTTGAAAAATGTACTGGTGAGCAATAATTCTAAATTATGCATGGGGTCTTTTTGCTTCAAAAAGCTTTTACTGTCACTTTCAGCTTCAGCTAATAAACTATCGAGTGTATGGTTTTTTAGTGAATTATCTTGAAAGTCATCGCTAAAATTTTGTAGTTGTACGTAGAAATCGGGAGCTGCATGAGTGAGTCCATCTTTATTAATCCAAGCAAATTGAAAGTTTCTACGCTTATAAAACTCTAAAACTTCATTCTTGATAGAATCGCTAGCTTCAAATGTTTTGAAAAAATCAGCTATTTCAAGGCTATCAACGGTTAAATGAGTAAAGTTTTCTGCCGAATAAACGCTTTCATCGGCTAAAATAACCTTCTTTTTTTGCTTATTTTTACAACTCGAAATCGAGCCAACTATTGAGATTAAAGTAAAAAATGTGATGAGTTTTAAGAAAATTTTAGTTTTTCTAACTCCTAATATATAACAAACTTCCATTGGCAAGAACAGGTAAAACCTGTGGAATTAGGTCGTTTGGTAGAGCTGGACAACCATGACTTCGGCCGAGTCTGCCAAACTGATTGATAAATGATTTGCTTACATAGGCAGCTCCATGAATAATTATCTCTCGACGACGAGCATTATCGTTTAATCCTTTTTGTAAACCTTCCAGCAGGAGAGCATCACCATGTTTTGGACTTTTTATTGGGCTTCCAACCAAATAAAATCCTAAACTACTTTGGTGTGAGTTCATTTTATTTGAAAACGAGTGTGCTATATTTTCGCCAGACTTTTGTCCATGAGCTACCAAAGATGAAATTAACAATTTTTTCTTCGAAATATCAATCACAAAAAATCGTTCCACGTCTGAGGGTAGAGAAAAATCCACAATAGTAATGATGGGTTTGGCAGGATGAAACTTCGAAAGCCCTTTAATTGATTCTCTAAAGGCCTCATATTTTACGATTCCAGCCAATTTACATTCGTCATATAATTGATGAATGGCATCGGTTTCGTGGTAAACTTTAGAAGGATTGGTGGTAGCTTCTTGAGGACTTACTGTATAAAAATTAAGAAAAAAATATAGAAATTGAAGACTTGATAACATGATAAAAAATAGAAAATCAGGTGAGATTTAGACCTTATTTATATTAACAAAATTCTGATAAAAAATATTGCAAGAAATAAGATTTTTCTAAGAATTGATTATTATGAAATTTTAAAATACTGACCGAAATCATAATAGAATGTATGCCAAATTTATAGTTTTGATAAAAATTTTGTAGAATCATGAAAAGAATAGGCTTTGTAATATTTTTAGTTATTGGATTAGGAGCTTGTAGCAGAAAATTACATATTGAGCGAGAACCCAATATTGCCATTGAAAAATATCGAAATTATACTTGGAATAAACTCGAAGCTACCAAGGCATCACATCCTTTATATAGTTCAGAAGAACTAAACGAAACCATTATCCGAAAAGTAGATAAGATTTTGGCTCAAAAAGGTTTTCGTAGAAATATTGCCACACCCGATTTTTTTGTAGATTTTCATATTTATGTCGAAGAACAAAAGTTTCAAAATTTGGTTTGCGGGGCTGGTTTTTACCGTGGTGAAAGATATTTACCCGATTTAAGTCAAAGAACATATTGTGAAAGTCCAGAAATTGTAAATTATGATAACGGGACGCTGATTATTGATATTGTAGATGCTCAAACAGGACAATTAGTGTGGCGTGGAGCAGCTGAAGAAATCATTGATAATCCTGCTTATGCAGCTACTGTTTTCGAGAAAAAAGTAAAACGTATTCTGAGAAAATTCCCTTCAAGTAAAGGAGAAACCAAAGCAAAAAAGCAAGATGTTGAAAAAGTGATTTCGGTGAATTGAAGATTTATAGTTTTTGGTTAGAAAGAAATATTCAAATCGCAAATTTTCAAAGATTTAAGTATTAAAAATATACAAAATTGGGTAATATATTCAAAATTAGTTGTTGAGCGAAGGCTAAGCCCAAATTTGGGCATTTTGACTTCGCTCAACAACCAAAACTTTAAGGTTAAATCCTTTTGGTCGTTTATATAGGAAAATCAATACTTACATCCGCCAAAATGGTAAACCCGCCATTGCTTGAATAAGCGTAAATAGGACATAGACAAAGTAAACAACAGAGAATCCCCAAACAGCATTCGTAGCCGATGTTTCTTTTAGCTTCTGCGAAATGTAAAAACCAAAGATTGGAATAATTTGCAAAGCATGGATACCCATAAAATGAGCCACGCGTAAATCGCCAACAAGCGTACTCCAATTGATAAAAGGTAGCCCTTTGCCTCCATCATTTGCTCCAACAGTATGGGTGTTGGCTGCACTAATGTAGCCGCCCCAAAAACTAAAAATTACGAATAGAATAAGTCCAATTTGAATGCTTAAAACTTTAGGTTTATCTATCGAATATTTTTTTTGACGTATAAAAACAATGCTAATTCTAAGTGTTTGTATGGTTAGTATAACTATAAAAATACCCATTAAAGCATATAATACGATACCATAAATACCTGAACGATTGAAGTGTGATAATTCTCCACGTAATGCCTGAGAAACAATAGCAAACTGTTCAAACCCCATAGCTACGACGGCTAACCAAGAATACTTTCTCACTTTTTTTTGGTCATTCACATAATACAACAGAAAGGCCATCGTCCAACTGTAAATCCAGATACTTAAGGCAAATTTTAGCGGTTTTATCATTGAGTTTATTCCCAAAATAACTTCTTCATTGAAAAATGAATAAGCTAGTAATAAGCCCGCTAGGAGAAGATTTATGGTTCCTAAATGCCCTAAAATCTTGTTTCTTCTATATATATCATTAATCAACTGCATTTTTCCTGATGGTTTTGATGATGATGAAAATTAGGTAGCCCATTGGTCCAAACATAAAAGTAAAAGGTAGGGCGATGAAGGCCAGCCAATGGGGCATTTGTAGCCTTCGAATTTCTCTAACAATGTATGCACCCACAAATAAATCAAAAGCCAAATAATGGAGCCAACCTGCGGCAAGTGCATTGTCTTTTTCGAACAAAGCACGTACATTCTGTAGGGTACTAAAGCTATCAAATTTAAAATCACCAATATCACTGAGCAGTAAGTAAGCATAAACAATAGCAAACAGTACAAGTAATCCGTTGAGAATAAAAGGTTGAGTATATTTCCATTTGGGAGCGAAAAAAAGCAGTAGCCAACCTAGTAGTACTATCGAGTTACCAAGCTGAAAAATAGTTGAAGCATTCATAAATTAATCGATTAGATTGATGAAAAAGGTGTTATTTTGATTATTGAATACTATTTTACATTCAGCAAAATTGGGAGCTGAAAATTTAGGTTTAATATTCTGACTAAAACCAAATGGTTCTTTCGGATATCCAACTAAATTGGTATCTAACTTTTTATTACCATTGGAATCTTGATAAATAGCCAAGGCATATTCACCAACTGGAATATCATTCCATGTGAGTAGCACTTCACCAGTTTTGCTGGGTTTTACCTCTTTGCCAAATTCAAATTTGTTTTGGTCAGGAAAGCTATTTTCTTTTTTGTAAAAAGCAATTCTTAGTGTAGCTAAACTTTTAATATTAGATACTTTTAGTGAAAATTGTGGTGTTTGGGCGTGTGTAATATTCATACACAGCAAAAAGCATAAAGGAAGCAAAAGAATAGATTTCATAATTCTGAATATTTTTTGTTTGATGAGGCAAAATTCTGAAATCATATAAGCATTTACTTGTCACATTTGTTACAAAATTATTTAGATATTAGCATTTTTCTGATTCTACTTAAAGATTGACGCTCAATACCTAAATATGAGGAAAGGTAAGTAAGTGAAATTCGATTGAATAAATTGGGATTACGTTTGACAAAATTAAGGTAACGTTCTTCCGCATTTTCGAATAAGAAACTTTCAATGCGAGTTTGTTGTAAGACTAAAACCTCTTCGGTAACTAATCTTCCGTAACGCTCGATACTTTTATATTTTTTATATCCTTCCTGCATGGTTGTGTATGGCAAATTAACAACAATGCTTGGTTCGATGCATTTAAAATAATATTTGCTTGGTTTTTGGCGAATAAATGCCCCATAATCAGTGGCATATTCATTTTCTTTGATAAAACCAACGGTGATTTCATCTCCTTTTTCGTCAATGTAATATGACCTAATAAGGCCTTCAATGACATAACCGATTGATTTTTGAATTTGACCTGCTTTTAAGTAATAATGTTTGGCTTTAATTTCAGAAATACTCAAATGTTCTTCGATAAAGCTTAGTTCTTCATCATTAATTTCCTTACAAATTTGTTGGTATGATTCGAGATATAACTTGATGGGAGTTTCCAAATATTTAATACTTAAAAGGTGAAAATTTTATAAAATTTACGAAGGTTCGGTTTATAAATATTGTATAAATATCTTATAGTCAATAATTTAAGAACTAAAAAAAGCTCCGCAGGATTTAAATGTCGCGAGAAAATCGTACATTTTTAATGTTTTGAGTTCCGTAGGAACGGCTAATTTAGTTACATTGGTCGTTCCTACGTAACTGTTTTATCTCAAAATTTGGGATGACTCATAATGATATGAGATTTTAACATATATTTCTATAAATATTAAGGCTCTCTGAGGCAAATTTGACTCATTTTAATACAGAAATCACCTTAAAAATAGGAAAATGCTTTAAAATATTTTTTCTTGTGGTTTAAAATTTCTATAAACAGACTTTCGACTTATGCAGAAAGTTGGGCTATATTTGTAAAAACAAAACTCAACCAACCTTGAAAAAAATAACTATTTCCATCCTTTTTTTTGCATGCGTTGCCTTTCGTAACGACGACTTTAAACCCTACACCGAGCACATTCCGGGTCTTGAACATGGCTTAGATATGGTACCAATCCCAGCAGGAGAATTTATGATGGGCAGTCCAGAAAGCGAAAAAGACCGCAAACCAGATGAAGGTCCACAACACAAAGTAAAAATTGATGCTTTTTGGATGGCTAAATTCGAAACCTCATGGGAAATGTACGAAACATTTTTCAATAAAGAATTGGAGGTGAAAGATGAGAAAAATACCAACGAAGTAGCTAGTCGTGTAAGTACAGTGGCTCGCCCAACGCAGCCTTACGTAGAGATGTCGTTTGGACAAGGTAAAGAGCATGGTTTTCCAGTGTGTAATGTTACTCAGTTTGCTGCTCGTGCTTTTTGTAAGTGGTTATATGCAAAAACAGGGAATTTTTATCGACTCCCAACCGAAGCAGAGTGGGAGTATGCTGCTCGTGCAGGTTCGAAAACAACTTTCTATTTTGGTGATGATGCCTCTAAATTGAAAGAATATGCATGGTATTTTGAGAACTCAGATGGTGCTTACAAGAAATCAGGACAATTGAAACCGAATGCTTGGGGATTATATGATATGTACGGAAATGTGGCCGAATGGACTTCGGATTTATATGTTGCAGATTTTTATAGTAAACCCGAGGCCGCCAATAATCCTTATGTAAAACCTTCGAATCATTACCCACACGTAATTCGTGGTGGTCACTGGGACGATGACGCCGACCGCCTTCGCAGTGCTTCACGCCGTACTTCAACGCCAGAATTAAAACAACGTGACCCTCAAATCCCTAAATCTGATTGGTGGCTTACTGATGCACCATTTTTAGGTTTTAGAGTAGTTAGGCCAGTAAAACAACCTTCAAAAGAAGAAATTGAAGCTTATTTCGCTCGCCCCCCAAAAGATATTCCTTGATAGAAAATATTTGTCTTTAATTTTAAAGAAATTTCAATCATTGCCGTCAGTTTTAACTGACGGATACCTTTGAATTAGCAGATTTGACTTTAGTCTAAATAGATAGTTTGACTAAAGTCAAATCTGTTTTGTTTTATACTTGATTCTTTATTCTGTCAGTTAAAACAGACGGCAATGAATTAAAACTGATGAGGTCAAGTAAATACTGTCAATAAATTATCCGAAATGGTGCTTAGAAAAATCGGGATGACTCATTTGTATTATTTTGAACGACTAATGAAGTTTTTGAGTAAAGGTAAATCATCAGTTCCGAGTACATCTACACCCAAAGATTGTAGTGTTTCATAGCCTAAAATCGTATTTGGCGTTCCCCAAAGTCTAACCTTTTTGTTTTTGGAGTGCATGTCTTTGACAAATACACTTATTTTATCTGCAACGTCTTGTGGGATAGCTGTTTGCCCCGGCCAATATTTTCCGAAATCTAAAAAGCTGGCACTAACAATATAGAGCCTATTCAGCTCAGAATCTGAATAATTTAAATTCTTTCTACCATCAAAGAAAAACATTGTATCGTAATGCTTGAATTCTGAGGGTGGGGGCATATCTCCACTGATAGAGATAATCACATGAGTAAGTTGTTTTTTATGAGGTTTGAGCGAAGTTTCAAGAGCCTCCATAATAGCTCGACCGTTCTTTTTTAAATCAAGTAGCAGGTGCAAAGATTTTTTATTAGCATAAGGATAACCACCATTTTGTTTGATTTTTGCCAAAAGAGGTTCAATGTAAAGCTTTTCAAGCGTGCGTTCAGTCGATACATCTTTTTCATCATGAGCCACACAGAGCTGTCCATCTTTGAGGTATAAATCTGCTTCAATCGAATCGAAACCTAAATTATATGCAGCAAAAAAAGGTTCTTTTTGTTCATAATCGTTGTGAGAATGAATAAGTTGGGCAAAAACATTGACTTGGAGAATGAGAAATATGCCAAGCATTAAAACATTTTTTTTCATAATCTTAAAGGGTTGAAATAGATGAATCATAAATCCAACAAATGGTTATTTATATTTTTTTAGCCACTCAAATAATCTTTGAGCATCGGCTTGTTTGAATAATTGTGTACCTTCGTTCATGGTTGCTGCCGAACCACATGCAACTCCCCAACGAAGCATTTCGTGCAGACTTTTTCCCGTAGATAAAGCCCAAACCATTCCTCCAACCATACTATCGCCAGCTCCTACCGTACTTTTTTTCTGAACTGATGGAGCTGGAATATGTTCACAAATATCTTTAGTTACTAAAACTGCTCCTTGTGGGCCAAGTGAAACTACTACAATTTCGCAGCCTCCTTTGGCGATGATTTCTCGGGCGGCTTCATCAACTTGGTCGGTTTCGAGGCTTTCCTCTTCAACTAATTTTGCTAATTCACCCACATTGGGTTTTAGCAGAAAAACACCTTCATCAATGGCGTTTTTGAGCGGTTCACCTGAAGTATCAATGACAAGCTTTGAGCCAATTTTTCTAGAAACGGCCGCTACTTTTTCGTAAAAACCATCTCCTAAGCCCACTGATAAACTACCACTTGCAACTAAAAACTCTGGTTTTAATGCTTCTATTTTTTGCAAGATGGCATTGGCTTCTTCTGGTAGGATTTCTGCCCCAGGCATACCGAAACGATATTGGGCATTGGTAAGTACATCTACCGCAATAAAGTTTTCACGAGTCCAATTTTGGGTTTGAATTGTTAGAAAATCAATATTTTCTTTAGTTAATAAATCCTGTAATAAGTTGCCAGTGGGGCCACCAGCGGTAAAAACTGCCGTTGATTTTCCACCTAAACGAGCAATGGCTTTGGATACATTTATTCCGCCGCCACCTGCATCGAAGTGTGGGTTTTCGCAGCGAATTTTCTGTTCGGCAACTAAGCCTGAAAACTTAGTGCTCTTATCGACTGCTGGATTGACTGTTAGTGTGACTATTTTCATAATTCTTGATTTTGATAAACAGAACAAATTATCGTTTGTTCATTGCATATTTGTATTCTCTTGGATGAAAACTTCTCATAGTTTCAGATAAAAATACTCGGTCGAGGTGGGTATAAACCTCCGTAGTGGTTATTGATTCGTGACCAAGCATTTCTTGTACGGCACGAAGGTCTGCTCCGCCCTCAATGAGATGCGTGGCAAAAGAATGCCGAAAAGTATGGGGTGAAATTTTTTTTTGAATACCCGCTTGCTCTGCTAAATTCTTGATAATCAGAAAAATCATTACCCTTGTAAGCTTTTTCCCACGTCGATTAAGAAATACAATATCTTCTGATTCGGGGTCAATATCTTGATGGTTTCTAATATTTTCTAAGTAAATATTCGTGTACTTTACTGCGTCTCTACCAATTGGAATTAACCTAACTTTTCGTCCTTTACCAAATACCCGCACGAAACCAATATCGAAGTAACAATTAGTGATTTTTAATTCAATTAGTTCAGAAACCCGCATTCCACAACTATATAAAACCTCTAAAATAGCACGATTTCGAGGCCCTTCAGGTGATGAAAGGTCAATAACATCAAGCATTCGTTCGATTTCAGGGAATGATAGTGTGTCTGGAAGTTTTCTGCCGATTTTAGGCGACTCGATGAGTTGGGTCGGGTCGTTTTGAATCAAATTTTCGATGGCTAAATATTTATAAAAAGCTTTAATACCCGAAAGCATTCTTGCTTGAGAAGTAGCTGTCAGCCCTATTTCATTGAGGTACTCTAAGAAATCCATCACATCACGTTCGTTGATGTTTTCGGGTGATGGTTGGTGGGCTAAAAGTTCAGAAAATTGGCTTAGTTTTTCAACGTCTCTGATATAGGCTTCGATAGAGTTTTCTGATAAAGCTCGTTCTAAGCGAAGAAAATCTTTGAAATGTTGTATGTAAATCGACCAATTTTGCACAGTTGATGCCTATTTTTTATTAGAATGACACGATATTTAGAAATAATAAAATCCTTAGAGAGAATCTATTATTTTTACAGCAAATTAAGGCGTTTTATCTTATACTTGTTCAATATGTCGAAAAATATCATCATCATTAATGGGCCAAACCTTAATCTTTTAGGGAAGCGTGAGCCGCATATCTATGGAAGCCTTACGTTTGAGGCTTATTTTGAGGAATTACAGGCAATGTTTCTGGAGCATACACTTCATTATTTTCAGTCGAACCACGAAGGTGCTATCATTGATAAAATCCATGAAGTAGGTTATGGTGAAACCGAATACGCAGGAATCGTGATAAATGCAGGTGCATATACGCATACTTCGGTGGCTATTGCCGATGCTCTTTCAGCAGTAAAAACCCCAGCAGTAGAGGTACATATTTCAAATATTCACACCCGTGAGGCTTTTCGTCATCATTCATATCTCACCCGTGTTTGCAAAGGCATGATTACGGGTTTAGGTATGAAAGGGTATGAATTTGGGGTGAGGTATTTTTTATAAATGAACATTATTTTTTTACTAGAAATAGATTAGGCTTCCTTATTCTAAAAATCTATTAGTTAGAGGTTTAATGTATTTACTCATCATGTATAGAAGATGAAAGGAGATATTATAAAGTTCTCTAACTAAAAGGTAAAATAAATCCTTATTGACTTAAACAGTCGTTAAAAACACCCTTTATGTCGATTATTTAATAGGAATAATACAATTTTTTTTATAATCGTAACTGTTAAACATATTTTTGTGTTTATTAACAATTTGTATCCTCTAAAACTATATTTCAAGAACTTATTCTTTAATCAATAATTTAATATGCGTACGATTCTGACTATTGTTGCTGTTGTTGCAGTCTTAGTACTTGGTAAAATATTCTTTTTTAAAAAACCTGAAGAAAAAGGCATGGGAGGTGGTCCTGGTGGAGCTCCTTCGGCTGGAAAAGGTGGCGAAAAAGGGAAAGATGGAAAAGACGGAAAACCCGCAGGCCCACCGGTTTCTGTAAATGTATTTGTAGTAAATTCTGAAACCCTCGATAATGTTGTTACTGCCTCAGGTACAATCTATCCAAACGAAGAAGTTGAACTAAGAGCCGAAGCATCTGGTCGAATCACAGCTTTGAGCATTAAAGAAGGTAGTCGAGTGGCTGCTGGGCAAATCATTGCCAAAATTAAAGATACTGACTTACAAGCTCAGTTAAAAAAACTTAACTATGAAATTGAATTGGCGAAACAAACAGAAGCTCGCCAAAAGAAATTGTTGGATATCAATGCTATCAGCAAAGAAGAGTACGAAATTACGGCCAATAAGATTAATACTTTAAATGCCGATAAAGAACTCATCGAAGCAAACCTTGAGAAAACAGTTCTGAAAGCTCCTTTTGCAGGAAAAATAGGTTTGAAAAACGTGAGTCAAGGTGCTTATGTAACGCCTACTACAAGCCTTGCTACATTGGTACAGACTAATCCTGTGAAAATCGACTTCTCGATTCCAGAAAAATATTCAACACAAATGCGTGTGGGTAGAGGTGTAAAATTTGAAGTAGAAGGACAATCAGAAACCTACACGGCTAATGTAGTGGCGATTGACCCTAAAATCGACCCAAATCTTCGTACGCTTAAATTACGAGCTATTGCTAAAAACCCTGCTGATAGATTATTGCCGGGTATGTTCGTACGTGTCTCGGTTGACCTTGATATTACTCAAGCAATCATGATTCCTACTGAAGCGGTTGTGCCTGTTTTGAAAGGGAAAAAAGTTTATGTAGTTCGTGATGGCAAAGCAAACGAAGTAATGATTGAAACGGGCCTACGCACAGATAAAAAAATACAAGTTACCAGTGGCCTTTCGGCTGGCGATTCACTTATCGTGACAGGTATCATGGCATTGAAAAAAGATTCACCTGTTAAGATTAAGAGTCCACAGAAGTAAAAAGTATCTTTTATTTACTAAGCCCATTGGCACTGAATATATATATTTTATTAGCTGAAATTAGATTTTTTGTAAAAACACAAGCCGTGGAGTAAATTTAAGCTCTTGCTCATCGACTATTGACCATCGACAAGTATGTCTATCTCAACCATTTCAATCAAACGTCCGGTATTAGCCATTGTGATGAACTTGCTCATCATTTTGTTCGGTGCAATTGGCTATACTTTCTTGGGTGTACGCGAGTATCCATCCATAGACCCGCCTGTGGTAACGGTTCGCACCAATTATGTTGGTGCCAATGCCGATATTATTGAGTCGCAGATTACTGAGCCACTCGAAAAATCATTGAATGCCATCGAAGGTATCAAGTCAATCAACTCTTCATCAAACAATGGTTCGAGCCAAATTACAATTGAGTTTGAGATTGGTGTTGATATGGAAACGGCTGCCAACGACGTTCGTGATAAAGTATCGAGCTCTGTTCGTCAGCTCCCACAAGATATTGATGGCCCTCCAACGGTGTTTAAAGCTGATGCCAACTCAGACCCTATCATGAGTATGATGTTGCAATCGGATATCAGAAACCACATGGAGATTAGCGATTATGCAGAGAACGTAATAGCACAACGCCTACAGACCATTCAGGGAATCAGTCAAGTGATGATTTGGGGGCAAAAAAGATTCTCGATGAGGCTTTGGATGGACCCAAATAAATTAGCTTCACAGAATGTTACTACACAAGATGTAAAACAAGCACTTGACCGTGAGAACGTAGAACTTCCAAGTGGTAAGTTGGCTGGAGATAATACAGAACTTACTGTGAAAACAGTGGGTAGATTTAAGAACGAAGAGGATTTTAATAACTTGATTATCAAGACGGTAGGAGAGAAAATTATTCGTTTTAAAGATATTGGTGAGGCAGTTTTAGGTTCGGAAAACGAAGAAACTGTTATGCGTATCAATGGTGCTCCTTCTATTGGTTTAGCCATTGTACCTCAGCCGGGTGCTAATTACTTAGAAATTTCGGCACAAGTAAGAAAACGTTTGGCTGAAATTAAGAAGGAATTACCGAAAGACTATCGTATGGAGTTGATGTCAGATACGACAACATTTATCCAACGCTCGGTAGAAGAAGTAGGGGAAACACTTTTGATTGCTATTGGATTGGTTGTAATCATTATTTTCTTGTTCTTCCGCGATTGGATTATTGCGGTTCGTCCGTTGATTGATATTCCAGTATCTTTGGTTGGTACATTCTTCTTAATGTATTTGTTTGGTTTCTCCGTAAACGTATTAACACTTTTGGCTATCGTTTTAGCTACGGGTCTCGTAGTTGATGATGGTATTGTTGTTACTGAAAATATTTACAAGAAAATAGAGGAGGGCATGAGCCCAATTGAAGCAGCCATTAAAGGTTCAAACGAAATTATGTTTGCCGTACTTTCTACTTCAATTACTCTATCATCAGTATTTTTACCAGTAATTTTCATGGAAGGTTTTGTTGGTCGATTATTCCGTGAATTCGGTATTGTATTAGCCTCTGCCGTTTTAATTTCTGCATTCGTTTCATTGACTTTAACACCAATGTTGAATGCTTACTTAGTACGTAAAAACCAGAAGCATAGTCGTTTCTACGAAATGACCGAGCCATTCTTCGAAAGAGTTATTGGTGGATATAAGGAGCGTTTAACCAGCTTTATGAATATTAGATGGGTAGCAATTCCATTGATTTTATTTACGTTTGCCATGACTTGGTATTTCGGAAAAGATCTTCAACAAGAATTAGCTCCGCTTGATGACCGTAGTGCGATGCGTTTACAGATTACAGCTCCAGAAGGTGCTTCATTCGAATTTACCGACAATTATATCCAAAAATTAGGTAGAACAGTCAGAGATTCTGTTCCAGAGGCTACTTCAATCGTAACCATGACAGCTCCAGGCTTCACAGGTTCTGGTGCAGCAAATACAGGTTTTACTCGTTTGGTATTAACTGACCCTAAAGACAGAAAACGCACACAGATGCAAATAGCAGATCAGATTGGTAGAATTACCAAGAGAATGCCAGATGCAAGAGCCTTTGTATTACAGCAAGAAACTATTTCATTAGATAAAAGAGGTGGTTTACCTGTACAATATGTAATTCAGGCCCCAGATTTCGAAAAACTTCGTCAGTATGTGCCTAAATTCATGGAAGAAGTTGCAAAAGAGCCAACTTTCATGGTTTCTGACCTTAACTTGAAATTTAATAAACCAGAGCTTGAAGTTAGTATCGACCGCGAAAAAGCTAAAAGTATGGGTGTTTCGGTGGCCGATGTTGCTCAATCAATGCAGTTGGCATTTGCTGGTCAACGTTTTGGCTATTTCACAATGAATGGTCGTCAATACCAAGTAATTGGTCAGTTCGACCGTGCTAATCGTGATGAACCACTCGATTTGAAAAATACTTACGTTAAAAATAATCGTGGAGAAATTATTCAGCTTGATAATATTGTGAAGATTAACGAAGAGAGTAGCCCACCGCAATTATATCACTTTAATCGTTACATGAGTGCTACTGTTTCGGCAGGTTTAGCTCCTGGTAAGACGATTGGTGATGGTATCAAGGCGATGGATAAAATCAGAGATAAGTTGAATGATGATGTAATTCGTACGGCCTTGGCAGGTTCTTCAAGAGATTTTGCCGAAAGTTCATCGAATACTCTTTACATGTTCCTTTTAGCTTTAGTTTTGGTTTACTTGATTTTAGCTGCCCAATTCGAAAGTTTCGTTGACCCATTCATTATCATGCTTACGGTACCATTGGCGGTTGCAGGTGCGGTATTCTCATTGTGGTATTTCAACCAAACACTCAATATCTTTAGTCAGATTGGAATGATTATGTTGATTGGTTTGGTTACTAAGAATGGTATCTTGATTGTGGAATTTGCCAACCAGCTACGTGAAAAAGGTATGGAAATCAGAGAAGCTGCAATTGAGGCGGCATCTATGCGTTTCCGTCCGATTTTGATGACCAGTTTGGCTACTGTTCTAGGAGCTGCTCCGATTGCCTTTGCTTTGGGTTCGGCAGGTAAAAGCCGTATGGCAATGGGTATCGTAATTATGGGTGGTCTATTGTTCTCATTGGTACTTACGCTCTATGTAATTCCTGCGATTTATACCTTCTTGTCACGCAACAAGAATTTCGAGCGAATGAAACAAATTGAAGATATTGCCCACGAAGCTGAATTAGCGTAAAGAAATGTAGGGGCGTATCGCATACGCCTGCAAGCATAAATACTTGTTTTGTTGTAGAGACGTATGCGATATGTCTCTACTTATAGATTGAAAATCTGAATCATGAAAAAAATCTTTTTCCTTATATTTTTATTGCCTGCTGTTTTACATGCTCAAGAAATACTTACGCTTGAAAATGCCGTTGGTGCTGCCCTTGAAAAAAGCTATGATATAAAAGTGGCTCAAATGCAACAAGAAGTGGCTAATCTTCAAGTATTTAAAGGAAATGCAGGGATGTTGCCAAGAGTAGATTTGAATGGCAATATTGGTACTGCCTTCAATGAAGTAAACCAGAAACTATCAAACGGAAGTGAAATTAACCGTTTTGGTAGAAGCCTTGCCCCAACCACCAATGTTGCCATGACTTGGACTTTGTATGATGGAAAAAGAATGTATGCCACTTTCGACCGACTGAAAGGTCAAGGACAATTGAGCCAGATACAAACTCGCCAAATGATGGAAAATACAGTAGTAAGTGTAATGCAAGCTTATTACGAAGTGATGCGTCAGAAACAGACAGTGTCGTTCTTACAAACAATCATTAAATATTACGAAGAGCGTTTGGCAATTACTCAGCAACGTTGGGAATTTGGTAAAGGCTCAAAATTAGATTATCTCCAGTCAAAAACTGAACTTAATAATCAAGTCACACAGTTAGTTCAAGCTAAAAACTCCTTGAGAAATGCAAAGGTTGCCCTCAATAATTTGATGGTAAGATCTGCTGACCAAGATTTTGATGTGCAAGAAGTTGTAGGAATTATGTTTGACCCAACAACAGAGCAATTGAAAAATCAAGCCCGTGCAGCCAATAAAAGCTTGCAAGCGATTCGTAAAACGACAGATATTAGCTTGATTACGCAGAAAGAAGTAGCTGCTAATAAACTTCCACGTGTGAGCCTCAACTCATCGTTTGGTTATTCTCTAAGTAAAACTAATGCGGGTTTATTTTTATACAACCAAAACGTTGGTTTGAACGTTGGTTTGGTAGCAAGCTGGAATATCTTCAATGGAGAAATTACTCGTCGCCAAATCCAAACTTCTAAGATAAATACCGAAATATTGCGTAAGCAAGAAGAAGATACTTGGGTACAATTAGAGGGCGATTTAATGCGTGCCTATAATCAATACCAGACAGATAAAGAACTCTTAAAATTAGAAGAAGAAAACAATGAAGTAGCAGAGGAAAACTTGAAGATTTCGTTGGAGAAATTCAAATTAGGAGGTTCGACAATCCTAGAGTTAAATGAAGCACAACGTAGTTTAAATACTTCGTTAAACCGCCTCACCAATGCTCGTTACAATATCAAAATCTCTGAACTCCAAGTAATGCGTCTAAGCGGGGAGTTGGTGAAATAATGAATAATGTAAAATTAAAAATGGATAATGTGGAATGAGTGATTCATTTTACATTATCCATTTTTAATTAATAATTATACTGCTCTCGTCTTACCTGGCATTGGAATTTGGTAATACCCATCTTTATCTGGTAAAGTTTTAGGTAGTGTATCCCAAGTGTAAGTATCAGGCATTATGTTGATATCAGAATTGAGAGCTTCTTCCCACTTCACACGCTTACCCGAATACGTAGCCATACGACCCATAATTGCAGTGAGTGTACTCTTCGCACCATTTTCTGCATCGTTGATTGGCTTGTTATTTACAATACAATCAAATAATACATCGTGTTCTACTTGATATGGGTTGCCATCTCCTTCTCCCTTATGACGCCAAATATTATTTCCTTTTAAATCAAAGATTTTACCTTCAGTTGCACGGCCTTTTGTACCAATCAAATGCTCTGATACATCCGAAACTGTACCTGGTTGATGGCGGCATGAACTCGATAAAATCATACCATCAGCATACTTAAATTCTACGTAGTGGTGGTCAAAGATTTCACCGTATTTTTTGTCAGTTCTTACTTGTCTTCCGCCCATACCAACAGCTTCAACAGGATAACCTTTTTTAAACCAGTTGATTACGTCAATATTATGAATGTGTTGTTCGTTGATGTGGTCGCCACAAAGCCAAACAAAATAGTACCAGTTACGCATTTGGTATTCCATTTCAGTTTGGTTTGGCTGACGCTCATTTACCCAAACACCATCATTATTCCAGTAACAACGAGCCGCAACGATATCACCGATTGCACCTTCGTCAATTACTCTTTTATAGGTCTCTAAATATGATTTTTGGTAGTGACGTTGTAAGCCTACGACTACTTTTAAATTTTTCTTTTTCGATTCTTCAGCAGCAGCCAAAACTCTTCTGATACCCGGAGCATCAGTTGCCACTGGTTTTTCCATGAAAACGTGCTTGCCTTGGCGAACAGCTTCCTCAAAATGAATCGGACGGAAACCCGGAGGAGTTGTCAATAAAACTACATCTGCTAAAGCGATGGCTTGTTTGTATCCATCAAAACCTACAAATTTGTTTTGTTCTGGCACATCTACACGGCTTTTTACGCCTTTGCCATCACCTTTGTCATTGGTTAGGTTTTTGTAGCAAGAGTCGATTCTATCGCGGAATGCGTCAGCCATTGCTACTAATTTAACATTTTGTTTTACCGAAAGAGCTTGCATCGCTGCTCCAGTTCCACGTCCACCGCAGCCAATCAAGGCAACTTTTATGGTATCGTCAACTGAAGAATTGGCAAATGTTTCGATGGGTAATGAAGCCACTGAAAGGCCGCCCACTGCGGCTGCCGAGGTCTTTACGAAATCTCGGCGAGAAAAGTTTGTGTCCATTATTTATTGATTATAGAGTTGAATAATTTCAAAAACAAATTTATTATAATTATTCGGACGATTACTAAGATTTGTTAAAAAAGTATGATAAAAATGCTTCAGCTTTATGTAAATTTGGTTAGATTTAACTGATACTATCTTTTCTCTATTCAACCTTACAAAAATGAAAGCTTTATTTAGTTTTTTCTTGGCCTTTCTATTCTTTTTTGGGCAAGCTCAAACAAAATTTGTGGCTAAACCACAAGCAGTACCCCACCATGAGACTCCAACTTTAGCCATTGGAGCAAAAGCTCCTGATTTTCGTCTTCCAAATTATGACGGAAAGTTTTATTCGCTCAAAGATTTTGCTGCGGCAAAAGTGCTGGTTATCATTTTTACTTGCGTGCACTGCCCGACTGCTCAAGCCTACGAAGACCGCATCAAGAAAATTGTAGTTGATTATAAGAATAAAGGAGTGGCGGTAGTTGCTATTTCACCGAATAGCCCTAATGGATTACTACTTGAAGAATTGGGCTATACTGATCTCAATGACGATTTTGATAATATGAAAATTCGGGCAAAAGATAAGCAATTTAATTTTCCGTTTTTGTACGATGGTGATACAGAATCGGTTTCGATTAAATATGGACCAGTTGCTACACCTCATGCCTTTGTATTTGATAGTCAGCGAGTATTAAAATATAACGGTCGCCTTGATGCAGTAGAAAAACCAAGTAAAGGAGCCAATGCTGAAGATTTAAGAAAAGCAATTGATGAAGTTTTAGCAGGAAAAGAACTAACTACGCCAACTACAAAAACCTTTGGCTGCTCGGTAAAATGGGCATGGAAGACTGAATATAATGAAAAAAACGAGAAAAATTGGCGTTCTCGACCTGTCACACTCGAAGAAATTGATGCTGAAGGCGTAAAGTCATTGGTTAAAAATAATGATTCTGATAAACTCAGATTAATCAATGTTTGGGCTACATGGTGTGGGCCTTGCATAATGGAATATCCTGATTTTATTGACATTCACCGCATGTATGGTGCCCGAGACTTTGAGTTTGTTTCGATTTCGGCCGATAAACTTGAGAAAAAAGATAAAGCCTTGAAGTTTTTGAAAGAAAAATACTCAGGTGTAAAAAATTATATCTTTAAAGAAGACGACATCTATAAACTTATAGAGGCCATCGACCCTAAATGGAATGGTGCTTTACCTTATACGCTGTTGGTCGAGCCTGGTGGAAAAGTAGTTTATGGTGTGCAGGGAAGTATTGATAACCTAAAACTGAAAAAAATGATCGTTGATCACCCAAAAATTGGCCGTTATTTTTAAAATGACAAAAAGTATTTAGTTATTAGAATATGCTTTTAAATTTTCTAAGTAAACACCGAGATACAATTCTCTATGGAGTTTCGCTGGCTTTATTGTTGTTTTTCTTAAAATGGATTGAGCTTCGCTTCATTATTATCAATCATGCCTTAGAAATTTACATTGGTCTGATAGCCTTATTGTTTACGGCTTTAGGAATTTGGTTGGCTATGAAATTAGTGAGGCCTAAAGTGGAGACAAAAATCATTGAAAAATCTATTGTTTTAAATGATTTTCAATTCAATGAGGCGGCTATGATCGAACTTGGTTTGAGCAAACGTGAATTGGAAGTTTTACAATTGATGGCTACTGGACTAAGCAATCAGGAAATTGCCGAAAAACTATTTGTTTCGCTCAATACGATTAAAACTCATTCTTCGAAAGTATTTGAGAAAATGGATGTCAAACGCCGCACGCAGGCCGTAGAAAAAGCAAAAAGATTGAGTTTGATTGAATAAATTATCTCATACTTTGGTGTGAAATTGGGTAATTTGTTGAAAATCACTCAAAAGTATGAGTCTGAATTCCGCTAAAAACCTCAGATTTGTGGCATAAACAAAACAATTCTTATGAAAAAGCTTATTCTAACCAATGGCCTCATTGCAGGCGTTCTGATTTCAGTTTTTACAGTATGTTCTATCGCCTATTGCTATGCTTCGGGCAATTTCGAAGGAAACATGGTGCTGGGTTATGCCGCCATGATTTTATCCTTTTCGTTTGTGTTTGTAGGTGTAAAAAAGTTTCGAGATGAGCAAAACGATGGAACGCTCACTTTCGGTAAAGGTTTCATAACGGGCCTTTATATTTCACTGATTGCTTCTTCAATATATGTGCTTACATGGTTGATTGATTATTATTTTTTCATTCCAGATTTTCTTGAAAAATTTAGTCAACAATCGCTTACGAAGATGAAAGGTAGCGGAGCCAGTACAAGTGAAATTTCGGCCGCCATCGAACAAATGGAAGGTTATAAAAAAATGTATGCCTCGCCTTTGGGAGTTATTTTCTTGACTTACATGGAAATCCTACCCGTAGGTTTGGTAGTTTCACTCATCAGTGCATTGATTTTGAAGCGGAAGTGAGTCTTTATCGAGTTTTCTAACCACAGAGGCACGGATTACAAAGATTTTCATAGATTATTCTCCATGAAACTTTGTGTAATCCGTACCTCCGTGGTAAAAGATAACTTAATACCCCCTAACCAACTCAATTGCACCAAAGACACCTGCACTATCGCCGAGTTTTGGTTTTAGGAAAAGTGTTTCAACTTTGCGACTATTGAAAATCCAATTTTTTAATTCTTCTGGGAAGGCCTCATAAATCATATCAATGTTGCCCACACCACCACCAATCACAATGGCATCGGGGTCAATTACATTCACGATAGAAGAAATGGCTCGACCGAAAGATTTAATCAAACGATTGAGCGTAGCTGTTGCGTGCGGGTCGGTTCCTGCCTGATGAAGTTCGTAGATTTCCTTCATAGTTAGGTCATTTCCGCTCAATTTCTTGTAGTATTGTTGCAAGGCAGGGCCCGAAAACACATTTTCATTACAACCTGTTTTCCCACAATAGCACATCACACCATCTTCCTCAAAGAAATTATGTCCCCATTCTCCACCAATGCCGTGGCGGCCGGGTAAAATTTGACCATTAATTACTACTCCACCACCTACGCCCGTGCCGAGAATAACTCCGAAAACTACTTTAGCATTTGGTAATACATCCTTCACAATACCCATGGTAGCCTCAGCTAATGCAAAACAGTTGGCATCATTGGCCAATTCCACTGGCACACCGAGTGCTTTCCCGAGGTCAGCTTTCATGGGTTTCCCATTCATTGACGTCGTATTGCAGTTTTTCATGGTTTGTGAAGTAGGGTCGGTCGTACCGGGTGTACTAAACCCAATAGCTTTGGGCTCAATCTTGATTTCTTCTTTAATAGAATCAATCAATTTTACTACTTGACTAATGATATGCTCATAGCCTTTGCTGGCTTCGGTCGGAATTCTTTTTCTTACTAAGATTTCATTGGTTTCGGCGTTCATTACCACGCCTTCAATCTTTGTGCCGCCTAAATCTACACCCCAAAGTGCCTTCATTTGAATGAATAATGTTTAATGAAATATTGATAATTATTTTCTTTTAAAGCATTCTCTTTGCCTCTCTGTCTCTTTGCTCCTTTATGCCTATTGGCCGTTAACGACTCATTAACAAATCAGCAAGCAACTTCTTACAAACTTATAGCATCTTGCCATTAAAGACAACAATTTTTAGAAAAAGCTAAACATAATCACAGAACTATGAAACGTTCATTCTTTTTATTATTGACAGCCCTTGTGGGAGTATTTGGTCTGTCATCGTGCGAAACCTATATCATTGAAGGCAATGGAATTGTTCAAACAGAATATCGCCGAATGGCCTATTTTAATAGAATTGAGCTTTATTTTCCAGCAGGAGTCATCTTGCGTCAAGGCCCTACTAAAGATATTGAGATAACTGCCGAGAGTAATCTCATCAACTACGTAAGGAGTAGAGTAAGTGGAAACTCATTAGTTTTGGAAGATAATGGCCGTTTACGAAGTTCAAACAATGTAAAGATATTTATACAAGTACCCGATATAAATGCCGTTTATGTTTCGGGAAGTGGCAGAGTAATTAGCGATAATAAAATCTTCACAAACAACATGAAATTACGTCTTTCGGGCAGTGGTTTGATTGATATGGCTTTAGATGTAAAGAATGATTTGGTAACCGAATTGAGTGGTTCGGGACTCATCTACATGGAAGGTGATACTTACAATGGTATTTATGATGTATCGGGCAGTGGAAAAATCGAATCATTTGAAATGTATGCCGATAATTCTGATATTTTGCTCAGCGGTTCAGGACGCTGCGAAACAACAGCTCTAAAAAATCTTGATGTAAAAATTTCAGGTAGTGGTAGTGTTTGGTTTAAAGGAAATCCACGAATAAGTAGATCAATTTCTGGCTCAGGAAAGATTTACGATGCTAACTAAGCAATAAAATGATGCGAACCACATCAATCAGAGGATAACTTAGAAAGGTTTATCTCACTTAAACAAAAACCTGTGAGGACTTAAAAGAACTTACAGGTTTTTTTATGCCCTAAAATTCCGTATTTTTGCATTATTATTAACAAATAACCGTCGTCCGTCGTCTATAGACAGTTGACTCCAAGAATAATGGCAGAAATCAGCAAAACTTACAATCCGAAAGAAATAGAAGACAAATGGTACAAGTATTGGATTGAAAATCAGTACTTTAAGTCGAAGCCAAATCCCGATAAAGAGCCTTATACAATCGTGATTCCTCCGCCAAACGTCACGGGGGTGTTGCACATGGGGCACATGCTTAATAATACGATTCAAGATGTTTTGACTCGTAAAGCACGTATGGAAGGAAAAGAAGCTTGCTGGGTGCCGGGTACTGACCATGCTTCTATTGCGACCGAAGCTAAAGTTGTGGCGATGCTGAAAGAACAGGGAATCAATAAAGCTGACCTTACTCGCGACGAATTCTTGAAATATTGCTGGGAATGGACTGAAAAATACGGCGGAATTATCTTACAACAATTACGTAAGTTAGGTGCTTCGTGCGATTGGGATAGAACTCGCTTTACGATGGAACCAAGTCTTTATGATGCCGTAATTGAGGTTTTTGTTGATTTATATAATAAAGGAGATATTTATCGTGGACACCGCATGGTAAACTGGGACCCGCAAGCCAAAACTACGGTTTCGGATGAAGAGGTAATCATGAAAGATGTTCAGCAGAAGTTGTATTACATTCGTTATGATGGAGATGAGGGCAGTATCACGATTGCTACTGTTCGCCCCGAAACCATTATGGCCGATGCAGCTATATGCGTACACCCTGAAGATGAGCGTTTTAAGCATTTAATTGGTAAAAAAGTCCGTATTCCACTCATCAATCGTGAGATTACTATTATTGCTGATGATTACGTAGAAATGGAGTTTGGAACAGGATGTTTGAAAGTAACACCTGCACACGACCAAAACGACTATGCCCTCGGACAAAAACATGGTTTAGAAATCATTGATATTCTAACCGATGAAGGTAAGCTAAACGAAAAAGCTCAAATTTTAGTAGGTGAAGACCGATTTGTTGCTCGTAAGAAAATTGCTAAGTTGTTAGTTGAATCTGGTAATTTGGTGAAAGAAGAAGAATACAAATCGACAGTAGGTACATCGGAGCGTACAGGAGCGATAATCGAGCCAAAATTATCATTACAATGGTTCTTGAAAATGAAACGTGTTTCAGAACCTGCTCTCGAAAACGTAATGAATGATACGATTCAGTTGATTCCACCAAAATTCAAGAACACTTATAGTTATTGGATGGAAAACGTAAGAGATTGGTGTATCAGTCGCCAACTTTGGTGGGGCCACCGTATTCCTGCGTTTTACATGCCAGATGGTACTTGTATCGTTGCAAAAGATAAGAAAGAGGCATTGAAAATTGCCCGTGATAAATACCAGTTATTTGCTTTGAGCGAAACCGACCTTACGCAAGACGAAGATGTTTTGGATACTTGGTTTAGCTCGTGGTTATGGCCAATATCGGTGTTTGATGGTTTTAAAAATCCTGATAATGAAGATATTAACTATTATTATCCAACCAATGATTTAGTAACTGCTCCAGAGATTTTGTTCTTCTGGGTAGCACGTATGATTATCGCTGGGTATGAGTATAAGGGTACCTATCCTTTCAAAAATGTTTATTTAACGGGTATCGTAAGAGATAAACAAGGCCGTAAAATGTCGAAATCTTTGGGTAACTCACCAGACCCAATCGAATTGATTGAAAAATACGGTGCTGATGGTGTGCGTACAGGGATGTTGTTTAGTTCTCCAGCAGGAAATGACTTGCCATTCGATGAAAAACTTTGTGAACAAGGACGTAATTTTAGCAATAAAATTTGGAATGCCTTCCGCTTGATTAAAGGTTGGGAAACGAGTTCAGAAGCGGCTCCAGCGAGTAATAAACTAGCTGTTTCTTGGTTCCGTTCGAAGATGAATAAATCGGTGGCCGAAATTCTTGACCATTACAATAAATTCAGAATGTCAGATGCCTTGATGAGTACGTATAACCTCATTTGGGATGACTTCTGTTCATTATATTTAGAAATGATTAAGCCAGCCTACATTGATGGCAAAGGCTTACCAATTGACCAAGAAACATTCGATGCTACACTCGAAATTTTTGATGAATTGATGCGTTTAATTCATCCTTGGATGCCATTTATTTCAGAAGAATTATGGCAATCAATTAAGGATAGAAAGGAAAATGATTCAATTTGTTTAGCTACATTCCCGAAAGGAGGCGAAGTAAATGAAAGCCTTTTAGCTGATTTTGAATTGCTTCTTGAAATCGTTTCAACGGTTCGTAATACACGTAATTCTAAGCAAATTTCACCCAAAGAAGCATTGCCATTGGCTGTAAAAACCGATAACCAAGCTCGCTATGAAGCTTTAGCTGGTTTGATTAAAAAAATGGCGAATGTCTCTGATATTCAATATATTTCTGAAAAAACAGATGGGGTAAGTTTTGTCATTAAAGGTGATGAACTTACGATAAACCTAGGTAGTAATATTAATGTTGATGAAGAACGTGCTGCTCTTCAAAAAGAACTTGATTATACTTTAGGCTTTAAGAAATCGACTGAGGCAAAATTATCAAATGAGCGTTTTGTACAAAATGCAAAACCAGAAATTATTGAGAAGGAACGCCAAAAATTAGCGGATGCTGATGCAAAAATTAAGGCGTTAGAAGAAGCAATGGCGAAATTGGGCTAAGGTACTTAGAATAATTTTGTAAGGCAGTTTTGAAATTTCAAAACTGCCTTTTTTTGTTTGTGCTAAAGCCTATTTGTTGAATTGTTCAGTTGTCCGTCAGTTGAAACTGACGGCAAAGAATAGTAAAAGAAAATCTATTCATTGCTGTCTGTGCGACCCAGTCTGCTTTTGCTGACGAATAAAAAAAACTTCTCACTTTTTGACTTTAGTCAAACAATACTACATTTACAAAAACAACAATGCTGTAAACATGTCTTATGTAAAAATTTGGGTTCATGTAGTTTTTTCTACTAAGAATCGTTATCCATTCTTGACTAAAGATATTCGATATGAAGTTTTTAATCATATTATCGAAAACTGTCGAGAAAAAGATATTTACCTGCAATCAATTAATGGTTTTACAGACCATATTCAATTGTTTAATTTCTTTAGGTAAAGACCAATCAATTTCTCAAGTGGCTAAACTTCTCAAAGGAGAATCTTCATTTTGGATAAACAAACAAGCATTAACAAAAGAGAAATTTGCTTGGAAAGATGATTATTTTGCTATTTCGGTGAGTGAATCAAAGGTTGATGCCGTGATTAATTATATCAGAAATCAAGAAGCTCACCATTCTAAAAAATCTTTTGATGAAGAAGTTAGAGATTTTACGGAAAAGTATGGATGGTAAATGGTTAAGCATAGATTATAAAAATGGCAAATCTGATTTCAGATTTGCCATTTTTATAAATACCTTTATTATCATTTCTTATCTAAAATCATCTTCGTCATCATCACCAAAATTCATTTTATTAGGGTCGAACATACTATCCAATAAATCTTTGAATTGTAAGCCAGTATCTAAATTTTGTTTGCTGATGAGCGAGTATTCTGCTAAGCCATGCAAAGCAAATTCCATCATAAAAAGCTTGTCATTTTCAGATAAATGTTGGTGATAACCTTCTACTAATTCTTCTAAACCCTCAATAGTTTTTAGTCTTGCACGATACTCTCTATCTGTAAGGTCATTGTCAAAATCTATGATATTTCCTTCACCGAACCAATTTGACACCTGCTGGAATGGGTTTTTACCCGATTTCTTTTTCTTTACAGCTTCGGGATTTGGGAAATATTTTAAAAATTCGGTTCGAATAGCCTTCCCGATTAAACTTTGAGCTACATAAACTGGGCCTTCAACTTCACCCTCATAGACTAATTCTATTTTACCATTAATGGCAGCGATGGCACCGTAAATATCAGCCAAACGTGCATTGATATTTTTTTCTCCGTTGATTAATGCTCTTCTTTCAGCCGAACTTAATAGATTTTCATAAGCAGAGATGGTCATACGAGCAGAAACGCCACTTTTGGCATCAACATACTCGCTTTGGCGTGCTTCAACTGCAATTTGTTCAACCAAATCTTTTAGAATATCATTAACCACGATTTTCTTTTGACCATCTTTAATGATAGCTTCTTGCTCGGTAATTTTTCGTCCGATTTCAATAGATTTCGGATAGTGAGTCACAATCTGGCTATCAATACGGTCTTTGAGCGGTGTTACGATACTTCCACGATTCGTATAATCTTCAGGGTTTGCCGTAAAAACAAATTGAATATCGAGAGGCATACGAAGTTTAAATCCACGAATCTGAATATCGCCTTCTTGTAGAATATTAAACAACGAAACTTGAATACGAGCTTGTAAATCTGGCAATTCGTTAATTACAAAAATACAGCGGTGGGAGCGTGGAATCATACCGAAATGAATCACACGTTCATCGGAATAGGGTAGGCGTAGAGTGGCAGCCTTGATAGGGTCAACATCACCAATTAAATCGGCAATTGAAACATCGGGGGTTGCCAATTTTTCATTATAACGCTCCGCACGAGGTAGCCACGTAATTGGTGTATCATCGCCTTTTTCGGTAATTAAATCTTTTGCAAAACGTGATAATGGCTCAAGTGGGTCATCGTTTAGTTCAGAACCTTCCACAATTGGCACATATTCATCTAAAAGATTAACCATTAATCGAGCAATACGAGTTTTTGCCTGTCCACGTAAACCTAAAAGGTTGATGTGGTGCATCGATAAAATGGCTTTTTCTACTTCTGGTATAACTGTATCTTCATAACCCCAGATACCCGGAAATACAGTTTCTTTATTTTTAAGTTTTTCAACTAAATTATCTCGAAGTTCTTGTTTGATAGATTTTGGTTTATAACCACTAGCTTTTAGTTCGCCGAGTGTTTTTATCTTTAAAATATTCTTATCGAAAGCCATTTATTTAATAGATAATGTAGAATGAAAAATGAATAATATACATATTCTGAATAACGGTTTTTCGTAAGAAATGGTTTGAGTGCTTCTACGACAATTTTTTAAATTGTCAGTTGGTGCGGAACAATTTAGAAAATTGTTCTACAAAAATAATGGTTCAAAACTTTTTAAAGTTTCGTCAAAAACTACAAACTTGGCAGGAAATCCTTCTTTAATTTGACCGATTTCATTCTCAAGTTTTAATGCTTTAGCTGGTCTGATAGTAGCCATTTTAATCGCTTCTTCGAGTGGAATTCCAACTTTTACTATTGCATTTTTAACACAATCACCCATTGATACGGCAGCTCCAGCGAGATTTCCTTCTGAGTTTCTATATTGGCCATTTTCTAAGTAAGCATCAAATTCTCCCCATTGGAATTGTTTTACCTTTTCGCCAACAAACAGAGCATCAGAAATCAAGAAAAGTTTATCTTGTTTAATTTTATAAGCAATGCGAGCTGCGGCATAATCACAATGAAAGCCATCTAAAATAATTGGAGCATAAACTTGAGGGCTATCAAAAGTTGCTCCCACTACGCCAGGCTCTCGATGCCCCATTTGAGTCATAGCATTATAAAGATGTGTACAAAGTTTAATTCCTTGATTATAGGCCGATTTTGCTTCCTTATATGTGGCATTTGAGTGACCAAGCGAGATATTAATACCACTTTCGAGGAGCATCTCGATTTGTTCGGGAGTAAAATTTTCAGCGGCGATAGTCATAAGTTTTATGACATCCTTACCATATTTGATAATTTCTTCAAGTTCTTGATTACTTGGTTTTCGGATATATTGTGCCAAATGAGCTCCACGTTTAGCAAGGTTTAAAAACGGACCTTCGAGGTGGATACCCAATACGCCAGTATTTGGATTCTTTGAAAGGAAGTTACGTGTAGCATCAATTCCTCTGAGAATATTTTCATGTGGAGAAGTGATTAAAGCTGGCAAAACATGTGTTGTACCAAGTTTTAAACTTGATTCATAAATATCAGCTATGGTTTCTTCATTGGCGTTTTGAGTAAAATGATATTTTTCTCCACCATTGATATGCGTATCAATGAAACCAGCAGAGATATGTTTACCTTTTAAGTCAATTATTTTTGCGTCAGGTTTTTGTTCAGATGCTGAAATCTTACCATTTTCTATAATAATTGCTTGATTTTGAAGTATTTCAGTGCCTGTATGGACAGTGGCATTAATGATAATTGTTTGCATAAAAAAACTTGCTCGGGTTGAGTGAGCAAGTTAAAGAAAAAGTGTGAATTTGGAGTATATGAATATTTGGAATGCACTATGAAATTTATAAAATTGAGCGACTTATCATTTGCCTTTTTACCATGGTCATTCTTCTGCGAGAAACCCTTAGAAGTTTACCCGTTGATAATTTAATCAGGCCTGTTTTCCCTTCTTGGGTGAAATGTGTGATATAATTTGGATTGAGCAAAAAAGATTTATGTACACGAAGAAAATCAGACATGTGTGCGTCTTCAGCATATTTTTTTAAAGTAGATGATGAGACAACTTTTTTGCCATTAGACAAATGAAAAATTGTATAGTTTACATCGGCTTCGAGGTAAGTAATCTCATGTTTTTCTGGAGCGTTAAAGGTTATCATAGCAATTTGTTTTGGTTATATTGATTCGATTCAATTTTACAAAGATCGCACTCAAATCATATGTCATTCAATGTGAGAAACACGGTATTAAAGGGGTGTTTTTACTGTATATTTCAGTAATGGAAATAAAAAGCCCCAGTCTGGGGCTTTTTTAAAATTATAATAGCAGTTTTCAAAGTTTTATTTTAACATCAAAATGCAGTATAAACACTTACTTTTAGATTTGGTATAGCTCTATCAACCGATCCAGTAATACTTTTTGTATCTGAATTATTTATTATAAAACCAACATCAATCATTAATTTTGCAGAGGTTTTTGAAGAAGAAAGTAAAGCTTTGATACCCACATCAAAATATCTAATGATGCTATGTAAACTGCTTTTTTCTGTTCGATAAAACTTATCAAATACTTTGATATTGTCAATTGGCAGAATATAATTTTGATTGGCGTAAATACTTAGTATGTCATTGGCAACAAGGATTCTTTGGAGTCCAATTTTGGTATGAATGACACCCATATTAAATAGGGTTGTGTCGGCTTTATTCTTTGTTGAATCGATGCCATACAGGTTTTTTCCTAAATAATTGAAACTAAAAAATATCCCTGTATTTTTATCTTTTGATGGCAATGTGGTTGTATTAATTGTAAAACCCAAATTGCTGGCTTCTGGGATAAAAAGATTACTAAGACGTAAATTTTGATTAGTCATAGCAGCAGTAAAGAGTTTGACTTCACCATACCAGTCAGAATTTATAAACTGAAACTTTCTATTCCCTAAAACTGTAGTCGAAGGAATCAATGAACGTTGTCCTAAAAGTGAATTGATATTTACAACTGCGGCTAAATCTTTTTCCTCTTTTGTTGTGCTATATTTTTTCTTCATTTCAGTAATCTTTTCGTTTGTATTTTTGATGTTTTCACCAAAACGGATGTAATCGTTCTGGTTTTTTTCTAAACATTTTAGCACTTTTTCGTATTCGGAATTAAGCCTTAATGTGATAATCTCAAGATCAGTTGCGTTCTTAATTAACTTAGGGTTTATCTTAAGTAGATATTCTTCAATATGGTTTTTTAATGTGATTATCTTCATATTTGTATTCACTAAACTATCTTTTTGGGCTAAGTATGTTCTGAAATACCGAAAATAAAGAGAGTCACGATAAGATAAAATTTGAAAATTTTCTTCTGTATTCAACTTGTCAATACTTAAATCTTCAGAAAATTTATTTAATCCACCTGCTATTTTAACCCTTTCATTGTCTAGTTCATTATACTTTTTTAAGAAAGCCTCTGCAACTCGTTCAAGAATATTTTTTGATAGAATAGAGTCTTTTTGGATAATTTCTCTATTCAATTCGACTATATTTTTAAGTAATTTATTGATTTCTGAATTTTTATCATTAATCTCAATATCTTTTTGTTTAATCAGGGAGTTTAGTGTATCGATTTTTGCGAGAAAATCTTTAATCTTTTTTTTATTTTCGGATTGTTTATTCGCTAATCTACGTCGCTCTTCAATTAATCGATCTAATTCTCTATTTGCTTTTGTAGAATCATTCCTTGATCTTTCTAATTGTACATTAAAATTCTTTAGTGCTTGTACAGTATTGGTTTTATTTAGAGATATAGTATCATTCTTAAGTTTTTCAAAATTAATATCAACAGGTTCTCTTTGCTTATTGAACTCCAATTTCTTTAGTGATGGAATAGCCTCTACTTGGTTCAGTCTATCATTATTTTCCGATTCTTTATATTTAATTTTTGCCTCTTGCAGATTTTGGGCATAAGTTGTAAACTTTATGTATATCAAAACAATAAGGGTAAGTAATTTTTTCATTTGTCTGTAATCTAAATATTGTAAAATAATTTTGTTAGTTGGAATTTTATAATGATTTTTATAGTAAAGTGAGGGAAGAATCTACAACTGCAAATCTCTATTTATAATTATCAATTCAAAAGGTGGGGAATACGGTATTCAGTTTGTGATTTTTACGGTTTTAAAAGGAGATAAATACGGGTATTTAACCTCAGTATTGGGTGTAATCTGTTGATAGACAATTGTTTGTGAATTATTTTGAAATTTAGACTTGTAGATGAATATATGAAGTTGTAGTTTTCTGAAAAGTTATTGATTTACCTTAATACTTCATATTACGATGAAAAATTTTGAATTAAAAGAAACCACAATTGCACATGCACATGTTTTGAAACATAAACATAAAAATCCAACCAAACCAACAGATTTATTTTATCAAGCTTATGCGGTTGCTTGTCAGTTTGATAATATAAAAGACCATTTTTCAAATCTAGACATTTCTGAATTGGCCAAACCTGAAAATTCAATTGGTATCAGGGTTTATATTGGCGAAAATGACAATGGAAATAAAGTAAATTATTTAACATTTATTCAATTATCAGAAGATGGTTTTTTCTGGGACGATGTTAGGGGTGGAAGTGTCTATTTGGTAAATAAACCTTTTATGAATTTGAAAAAGCTTAGAAAACCAAAACCTACTCAAAAAAATAGTAATTTACCAACAATTGTTAATAATGATGGACAAGAAGTTATCATTTTAACTTCTCATCAATCATGTGAACCCGATTGTCCTAAATTTTCTTTATTAGTTGAGATTTAGTAATTTTTTTAAAAAATGACATTATTTGATTTAGTTACCTACTCAATTTGGTTAAGTGGTGGAATTGGGATTTTTTATTTTAGAAGAATGAATCCCAGTTCGCTCAATGTATTAGTCATTTTTCAAATTATTGCCATAATATCTGATATTTTTTTGATTTATATTCTACCTAAAGAAAAGGGCAATTTTATTAAGATTTTTTACAGTTCTTTAAAGCCAATTGAGTATGCTGTATTTGTTTATATTTATAATAGGAATATTAGTAAGAAAAGTTTTAAGTTTTACTATTTCGTATTTTCTATTTTATTAATTTTTTCGTTTTCTGTATATACACTTTTGTTTTTACTTTCTAAAAAATCAGCTGCAAATAATGTTATTATTTTAGAAGGAATATTATGCATTATTTTAGTGATGCTATATTTTAGAGATATTTTGAGTAGTAAAGAGATAATTAGTCTGCCCAAAGAACCTCTTTTTTTGATTGCCATAGGAATATTTCTATATTTTTCCGGTAATATAGTTGCCACTGGTTTTTATCATCAACTCAAAATGAAATCACCCGACTTAGCAAAATCTTTATATAAATTAATGAATCATCTGCTTCTTATTTTTCAGTATTTAATGTTTGCTTTTGCATATTATGTAGCTAATAAAATGAAATTAAATGAATGATTTTGAGCTTTTAGCAATAATAACCTCATGCGTTTTCGTAATTTTAGCAATATTTATTATTGTTTTCTTATTTCTATTTCAGAAAAAGCAAGTGCAAAATCGCCAAGAAAAAGCAGCCCTAAAATCCCAATATGACCAAGAGATATTAACTTCACAACTAGAAGTACAGAATACAACTTTACAATATATTGGACAAGAACTACACGATAATATCGGACAGTTACTTTCAGTAGCTAAAATAAACCTCAATGTCTTAGAGGAAACCACCCAAAATACCGAAAATGAAGAATATATTAAGCAAACCAACGAACTTATAGAGCTGTCAATTCACGAATTAAGGGCATTGTCTAAGAGTCTCGATGGTGATTTTGTTCATGATTTCGGTCTTCAAGAAAGTATCGCTCATGAATTACAAAGGATAAAAAAAACAAGAAAATTCGAAACAGAACTGGTTATTCACGGAGAAAAATATACTTTAGGTTACGAACGAGAAATTGTTCTTTTTCGAATCGTGCAAGAGATTTTGAATAATGCCTTGAAACATTCAAATGCTCAAGCCATCGTAATTAGTATTAGTTACACGCCCAATAATTTTGTGCTTACAGTAAATGATGACGGAAAAGGCTTTGATATTGAAACCGCATTAAAAAATGAATTAAGCCAGTCAGGATCAGGTTTAAGAAATATAAAACGCCGGGCAGTTTTAATCAATTTTGATTGTAAGATTGATTCTCAGATTAATCAAGGTACAAAATATGTTTTATCTTCAACAAATCTCTTAAAAAGTAAATAGTTTATGATAAAAGTAGCCATTGCCGATGACCACCAATTAGTGGCAAAAGCTATCTCGGGTTTGATTCAAAAACTCGAAAACTATGAAGTTATTTATGAGGTTGAAAGTGGCAAGGAATTGGTTCGTCATTTTAAGTTAAAAATGATTCCAGATATTGTTTTACTTGATATAAATATGCCAGAAATGGATGGCTACGAAACTGCTCTTTGGCTGAAAAACAATTATCCAGAAGTAAAAGTATTGGCACTTTCTATGTATGATAAAGAGGAAGCTATTATCGGTATGCTACGTAATGGAGCCAGAGGTTATTTATTGAAGGGTTGCCGTCCTTCAGAGTTGAAAACCGCTTTAGACGCTTTGTCGGAAAAAGGATTTTATTATACTGAATTTGTCACTGACAAATTAATTAGAGGCCTAAATCCAGAAAAAATTATTGACCCAATCGAACAATTAGGTTTAAATGAGCGTGAAACTGAATTTATAAAATGGGCTTGTAGTGAACTTACCTATAATGAAATTGCCGATAAAATGTGTGTTAGCCCTCGAACAGTTGATGGCTATCGTGAACAAGTATTTTTAAAACTTAATGCCAAAACTCGTGTTGGACTTGTTATGGAAGCAATAAAATTGGGCTTAGTAAAGGTTTAAATAAGCTTCAATTTTAAATATTTATTTAATTCTTCAAATGCTGTAAGCGTTATTTATATTTTGCTTGCTTTTTCAAATACGTTTATTATCTTTGGTTTTCGTCAATAAAAACCAAAGATAATTATGTTGAGTCGTGTCGCCAATTCCATTTATTGGATTAATCGTTACATTGAGCGTGCCGAAAACTACGCACGTTTTGTAAGTGTAAACCTTAATTTAACTCTCGATGCCCCCGGAATTCTGACTGCTCAGTGGGAGCCACTTCTTATTGCTACGGCTGATAACTATGGTTTTTTTGAACATTACGATTTTGCGGACCGCGATACAGTAATTGATTACATGACTTTTGATAAGCGGAATCCCAATTCGATTTATAGTTGTTTGGCCAATGCCCGTGAAAATGCTCGAACAATTCGTGAAAGCATAACAAAGGAGATGTGGGAACACATTAATACTTTCTATCTAAAGATTTTAGAAACACAATCGACTAAGAACTGGGAGGTTGAGCAACTATTACAGTTTTTTGAAGAAATTAAGGAGGGTTGCCAGTTGTTCTTTGGAATCATTGATTCTACCGTAACCCGTAATGAAGGTTTTCACTTTGGTCGGTTAGGTCGGCTTCTTGAACGTGCCGATAAAACTACTCGCTTTTTAGATGTTCGGTATTTTACTTTATTGCCAGATGACCAACTGATGGGTTCGCCACAAGAATTATTGATTTGGACATCCGTACTGAAATCGGTGAGTGCATTCAATATGTATCGTCAGCAGCACCGTGTTATCAACCCATCACATATTGTAGAATTCTTGATTCTTGATAAAAGTTTTCCTCGTTCGGTTGCTTATTGTATGCGTCAGGCAGAGCTATCATTGTACCAAATTTCGGGTAGAGATATCAATACAGGATATTCAAATTCTGCTGAAAAAGAGCTAACTCGCTTGAGACACGAAATTGAGTTTACAGAGGTAAGAGACATCTTAAAGAAAGGCCTACACCCATACTTAGACGAGTTTCAAATAAAAAACAATACTGCTGCTAACAAAATATTCGATACATATTTTGATTTGAAACCAGTTGAGGTTTGATATGAATCTAAATTTTTGAATCTATCATGTTTTTAGTTGTATTTGGTTTAGTGCAATTTTTTTAGTTTAAATATACTCAAAAATGACATTTTGTCTAGGTGTTAAAGTAGCCAAGGGGATTGTGGCTATTGCCGATACTCGCATCACTTCAGGAAGTGAGGTATCAAGCAATAAAAAGGTTTTTGTACATCAATCACAGCACCATTCACTATTTATCATGACTGCTGGCTTACGTTCAGTACGTGATAAAGCTATTACTTATTTCAAAGAAGTTTTAGAAGAGCAAGATACGAAATTCGATAAACTCTATAAAGCTGTAAACGCTTTTGGAGAAATGGTGAAGCGGGTGGCAAATGAAGATAAAGCTTCTTTACGAGAAGCGGGGCTTTCGTTTAATTTATCAGCAGTTATCGGAGGACAACTCGAAAAAGATGAAGAACATAAATTATATATGCTTTATCCTGAGGGGAATTGGATTGAAGTAACTGAGGGTTCTCCATTTATTATTATCGGACAACCAAACTACGGTAAACCTATTTTATATAGAAATTTGAAATATGATACTCCTCTTCAAGATGTTTTGAAATTAGGTTTTTTAGCTTTTGATTCAACCCGTGTCAGTGCCAATGATGTTGATTTTCCGATTGACGTAATTTTATGCGAAAAAGATAGCTTTAAGATTACGGAGCAACGCTATGAAAAATCAGATTTAGAGCAAATATCGTATCAATGGAATGCCCTATTAAATGCTTCTGTACAAAAACTACCAACCGATTGGATGGAACCAATTTTCGCTAAATCGCTTGAAGATTAATATGGATTCGATTCTACTGATGGCACGATTTTTAAAAATCGTGCCATCAGTATTTAAAGCAAAATATAATAAATCAAATAACCATGATTCTAAGGGTTGAACATACACTTCATTATAGCTATACAGCAGCGGTATTGCTTACTCCACACCTTGTTTATATGAGTCCGCGAATCTCAATAAATCAACAGTTATTAGCTTATTCGCTTGAAATTTTGCCAACACCGAGTCTTTATTTTCATAATTTTGATGCAGAAGGTAATACCCAATCAATGGCCTTTTTTAATCAAAATACCGAAAGTTTGAGCTTTAAATTAAATTTTCAGATTAACTCCGAACCATATAATCCATTTCAATTCATCTATTTTCCATTCGAAGCAGAAAAAATTCCATTTAAATATTCAGCGACAGAACTAAACTTGCTACAAGCATATTTTAAGCAAGAAGGTGTAACAACCCTAATTCATCAATTTTCTCGACAGATAGCTTCAGAAGCATATTGGGAAACTACTAGTTTTCTGATGATGCTTGCTAGATATATTCAAGAAAACTTTAATTATGAAATAAGAGAACAAGGAGAGGCCAACCCACCAGAAAAGACACTTATTTCTCGGAAAGGCTCTTGTAGAGATTACGCCGTTTTGATGATAGCTACTTGTAGAGCTATTGGGCTAGCTGCACGTTTTGTAAGTGGTTATTGCTTTGGCAATGAATTACAAGCACACGAACTTCATGCCTGGGTAGAAGTATATTTACCAGGGGCAGGATGGAGAGGATTCGACCCAACCGAGGGGAAAATGGTTGATGGATATTATATTGCATTGGCCGCTTCAGCAGATGCCGAGTTAATAAATCCAGTAAAAGGTAGTTTTAGAGGTAATGCACTTTCAAAACTTAATACCTACGTGAACATTTATGAGGAATTTACTTGATTTAAAAATGTGATTTGAAGTGGGCAATTCTAATACAAGCGTAGATTTTTAGAAAAAAATGCTTACTTTCGCAGCGTTTGTGCGATTTATTTATATCAAAAGAGTTTTTCTTTTACCAGTAAAATATCTTGAAAGGCTCTAATAGATAGTATCATCGTAAACATAACTAATAAAATATAACCTAAACTTACATTTCATTTACTAAAAACCTTAATCTTCTGGTTATGAGCATTAAAAATAGGCTGATTGTTATGAATTTTCTCCAATTTTTTATTTGGGCTTGCTGGCTCATTACAATTGGAGCTTATTGGTTTCAAAATAAAGGTTGGTCAGGAGCTGAGTTTGGTGCAATTTTTTCAACAATGGGAATTGCTTCGTTGTTCATGCCTACGCTTGCGGGAATTGTTGCCGATAAATATATCAATGCTGAAAAGCTTTATGCAATTTTACATTTGCTAGGGGCTTTAGTCTTGATTTATATTCCCCAAGTAAATAATCCTAATGAGTTCTTTTGGGCAATTTTACTTTGCGTGATTTTCTACATGCCCACATTGGCACTTTCGAATTCGATTGCGTATACAATTCTGAAGAATAATAACACTACTGACCTAGTAAATGATTTTCCTCCAATTCGCGTATGGGGTACGGTAGGTTTTGTGGTGGCACTTTGGGTGATTAGCCTTACCCATAATGAAACTTCGGCAAATCAATTTTACATAGCGGCAGCTTCGGCGATTGTGTTGGCAATTTATTCATTTACATTACCAAAGTGCCCTCCATTGGCTGCCACTACTGATAATAAAACCTTTGCTGAATTATTAGGTTTAGATGCATTCAAACTTTTCAAAGACTCAAAAATCGCTATTTTCTTCATTTTTGCGATGTTTTTGGGAGCTTCTTTGCAGTTGACAAATGCTTATGGCGATACTTTTCTACACGACTTTGCTGGATTAGATGCCTACAAAGATTCAATTGCGGTGAAGTACCCTGCAATTATTATGTCGATTTCTCAGATTTCTGAAACTTTATTTATCTTGGCTATTCCGTTTTTCTTGAAGCGTTTTGGAATCAAGCAAGTAATGCTTATCAGTATGATAGCTTGGGTATTGCGTTTTGGATTATTTGCTTATGGAAATCCTAGTGATGGACTTTGGATGATTATTCTTTCGTGCATTGTTTACGGAATGGCTTTCGACTTCTTTAATATTTCTGGTTCTTTGTTTATTGAAACATATACTGACCCTAAAATTAGAGCTTCGGCACAAGGTTTATTTATGATGATGGTAAACGGATTTGGTGCTGTTTTTGGAAGTTTGATTAGTGGGTATATTATTCAGCAATACTTCACTTTGCCTGACGGCACTAAAACTTGGAATGGCATTTGGCTAACGTTTGCTATTTATTCATTGGTGGTAGCTATTCTTTTTGCCATTTTATTTAAGCACAAGCATGAAGAAGGTGTAGAAGTGAAAGGACATTAAAATGATTGATGATTTACGAATGACGAATACAATTTTCACGTCATTCGTAAATCAAATCATAGAAGTATTAGTTTTCTGCTCGGTAGTACATTGTTGAGCAGTTTTCTTTTTGTAAAATCTTTTTAGCCATTGTTTGTAAACTTTCTGGACTAACTTGGGCTATTTTCTGGGCATCATCATTGCACCATTCAGGGTTACCAGCGTTAGCGGCAAATGCAAGATTCATCGCACGATTTAATAATTCTACTTCTGCAAATGCCAACGTTGATTCCGCTTGGTTCTTAACTTTTTGCAATTCATTTTCTGGTAAAATTTCATCTCTAAGCTCAGCTACTATTTCTTCAATTGCGGCATCTGCTTCTTCTAAACTTACACCTTCATTCAAATTACCATGAATCATAAATAAGCCAGGGTCGAGCGAAGCGGTCACATAGCTTGAAATATTATTGAAAAGCTGTTTATCTTTCACCAATTTGGTGTATAATCTTGATGATTTCCCACGTCCAAGAATATCGCTGATGAGGTCAGTATCGTAGAAGCCTTCATCAAAGCGTCCTTGCATATTATATGCTTTATAAATAGCATTTAGTGGTACTTTTGCCGAAGTTTCTAAAAACTTTGGAGCAATTTGAGGGGCTTCTTGTGGAAGATTACGAACATATTTTTCTCCTGCAGGTATTGGCTCAAACCACTTTTGGCAAAGAGCTTTTACTTGCTGTAAAGTTACATCGCCTGCTACTACTAAAACCGCATTATTGGGTAGATAATATTTATAGAAGAAGTGTTTTACGTCTTCCATAGTGGCCTCTTCGATGTGGCTAATTTCTTTACCAATCGTAGCCCAACGATAAGGGTGTTTTTCGTAAACTAGTGGGCGTAATTTCAGCCAAACATCACCATAAGGTTGATTGAGATAGCGTTGCTTAAACTCTTCTATCACAACTTTTCGTTGAACTTCTAATACTTTTGGGTCGAACGAAAGACTCAACATACGGTCTGATTCAAGCCAAAAAGCAGTTTCAATATTCTGGGCAGGAAGGGTAATGTAATAATTGGTAATATCGGGAGAAGTAAAGGCGTTATTTTCACCGCCAACTCTCTGAAGAGGCTCGTCGTAAGATGGAATATTTTTCGAACCACCAAACATTAAATGCTCAAATAAGTGAGCAAACCCTGTTTTTTTTTCGTCCTCATCACGTGACCCAACATTATATAAAATATTAAATGCCGCCATTGGCGTTGTATGGTCTTCGTGAACATATACTTCTAATCCGTTCGCTAAGTTAAAATGCTCGTAATTTATCATTTCTAATTCACTGTTTTCTAAGCTGTTCTTCCTCAAATTAAGGAGAATCATCAATTTATAACAAGAATTACAAATGTAAGGTTTCTGAATAATTTACTTTAGAAAAAAACGAATTATTCTTTGACGAAGGCTCCATGCAAGAATCACAAGAATTGCTCCAATACTTAGTATAAGATAAAGATTTAGATTTGATGGTAAATCAATTGGGTTTGATTGACCAATGAGTATAAAGTTTGACCAATAGAAAGGGTGGTCTGAGTAAGTACGAATCAGGTCTATTTTTGAATATCTGATTGCTTCATCTGTGGCAAGGCCTTTTTGAAGATAATAATAAAAATGCTGAGAGAGCAAAGACATACTTTCATCGTGTGCATTCCAAATAGTTGTAATAACAGATGGGCAGCCTGCAAATTGAAAAGCTCTTGCTAAACTAATAATTCCTTCACCTTTTCGAATTTTTCCCTTACCTGTTTCACAAGCACTTAATACTACCAATTGAGTTTTATGTAAAGAAAGATTATAAAGTTCTGGTGTATAGAGACGAAAATCTTTGCCATCAGGAAAAAGGGCAATAAATGATTTGGATGGGTCTTGGTCATCTACTTGAGCATGCGTAGCGAAATGGATGATACCTTTATCTTGATAACTTTCTTGAAAATTTATTTTAGTTGCTTGCTTATCCTGTAGAATCTGACCGTTTATGCCCGTAATCTCATTGGCTGAAGCAGGTAATGCTTTAAAGCCTTGGTCACGGAAACGTCCTGCTTCTGCTCCATTACTGAAAGGAGCATAGGCAATGATTTCTGCATTTTGCTTTGAAAGAAATGAATCAAAGTGAAGTGAAGCAGAATTGGCATAGGAAAAAGTATATTTATAGACTAAATAATCGGCTTTTGCTTTCGGCTCTAATACCTCAAACGGTAAGTAGCCAATTATCTCATGACGAGAGACAATTATTTTATGGACGTCTTTTAGCGTTTTTTCAATAGGTTTTATCAAATATTGGTGAGCCCTTTGAGCCATGAAATGGCCTTTGTAAGCATCAATACCGGGTGGAGTATTAATATTCTGATAGGTTAGTGCGAGCGTTTTTTTGATGTTTTGAACATTGTTTGCTTTAATCAACTGAAAGCTTTTATTATTTAAGGCAATATAATAAAGTGCATGGTCGCCAAGGAAATAACTGATAAACGCTGTATTATTCCCTAGTTTTTTTTGAACGTCCTGAACACTTATTTTTTTGTTTTCATACTTAAGTTGGTAGTATTCTTTTGAAGAGGATTCAATTTTATTAATCAAATGATTGAGTTTGATTTTAGCATCTGATAAATCCGCTAAAGTTTTTTCATTACCAGAATCAAGAAGTTTTACTTGTAGTTTGACTATTTTTTGTCTTAATCTTGCTTCCTCTGCTAGTAGATTTGTATCAAGGTTTTTAGGACGGATAGAATTCTCTTTCACAACATCACCTAAGGTAGCCGCTTTACTTGCTTCAATGACATCAAAAAAAGCATTTGACCACCTCGTATCTTGTGTTTTTATCCAAAGTTGATAAATATTTTCAAGGGCTTTTTCGTAAACAGGGTATACCTTTTCGCTATAAAATAGCTTTGATTCGGGCATATCAAAAGTCTGACGGAGTCTTGAAATAAAAGAAATGGTTTGTAAATAAGTTTCAGCCGAAAGTTTCGGTGAGGTGGTGGCAAGTAAATCCGCTTTTTGCGTGAGAGCTACAAAATATTCTTGCGGAGCAATGATTCGCTCGAAAGAAAAAGTTGATTTTTGGTGAGTAGTATCTGCGGCTTTGAGGGCTTTTTCGCAGTGGATGAGTGCTTCTCCAGTAAGACCTTTTTGCTTATAGACTTCACTCAAACCATTTTCAATTCGTGCGACTTGAACACCTTTTTGGTGTTTGAAATTCTTAATAAATATCTCTAGGGCTTGTTGATATTTTTTTTCGGCCGATTCAACATTATTCATTGAGAGCAATGCTTCTGCTCTTTGGGTTAGAATATTTACCCATTGTCGTGGTTGAGTTTCCTTTGATTTTCGATAATATACTTCTGAATCATTAAGGGCTTTAAGAGCATCACTGGGTTTTTTCATTTGTTGATAACACCGAGCTATGGCTAAATAAATGGCCGATGTCTTATCGTCACTTTCAGTTAGTGGAAGGGCTTCTTGTAGTAGCTTTAGAGCATTTGCGTAATCTTTCTTTTCACGATAATATTTAGCCATATTACTCAACACCGCATACATATTAAGTGTAATGTGCTTTTGTTGGCCAATTTGTTTAGCTTGTTGAAAGTAGTTAAATGCTTGCTCGGAGTCTCCTAAGTCATCGACTAATCGACCATAGTTACTCAGAAATGTGATAACAAAAGCGGGCATTTGGTTTTCTATCCATTTCTTTTTTAGAAGGAAATCATAACCAATTTTGAAATGTTTTTCGGCTAAATTGAGCTTGTTGGGTATTCTTCTGTAGTATTCTGCCAACTCGGCATTAAGTTGAAAAAATAAAGTGTCGCGACTAACCCCTGAAATATATTTCAGGTTACTCATCCCTTCTAATACGCTTTTAGCCGCATTTTCATAATCATCTTTTGTAACATAAAAATCTACCGCTTCAAACAAAAAACATTGAATATAATACGGATATTTTTTATCGTTAAAAAGTCTTTTTTCTTGATTTTTATAAATCAAACGAGCTTTATCTAATGAAATCTGTTGGTTTTGTAGTTTGGTATAGACATCATCTCGCATACTATTGATTCGAGCAATAATGGGCTCATCCTGTGCAGAAGCGTTTAGCCCAATTATCACAGTCAATAGTAAAACGAGTAAGGGTTTGTTTATCATGGTTAAATCAAAAAGGACTGTAAATCAGTGTTACTCTTCTGTTCCAGCAGTTGGTGGTGGGACACGTATTTCTGCAATTGAACGTAGTTTAGTGCCAGTTGGTAAATACAATATGAAAGGTGTGTTGGTGGTTAAAACATCACCATAATAGTTATTCAAATAGTTTGATTTATTTTTTATCATTCCATTGGCATCGAAAAAGGTATTTATTGTACTCGTACTCGGCCGATGTGTGAAAACACGTAATCTATATGAAGGTAAATTGACTGATTTCGGGAGGAAATAAATAATACCATAATTATTTGCTGGTTTATCAGTCGCTTTTGAGAATGATAGCATACCATTATTTATAATGAACGCCTCTGATGTGCTAATGATATTATACTCTTCAAGGTTACCAATACCCAAACCTACCCGTAAATTTACTGATGTATTATTTTTGATGACCCTATCGAAAATAATACTAAATGGATTGTATTTTTCAATGAAAATTTTATTAGTAAATCTATAAGCTTTCATACCCATGATACTACCTTCTTTGCGTTCAAAACTTCCGGCTTCTCTGACATAATATATCAAATTGGCATCATCCGACCTTACAGCAACATCTATTGGTTGATTATAAACATAAGAACTTGTCCACTGTGACTGTGTAATTAGGTTTAATAAATCTTGTGAAGATAAGTTTTGCATTGTTTGTGGAAGTGGTTGCTCAAAGGCAATTACTTCTTGGCTATCCAATACGATAGCATTTGGTGTGAGTCCAGTTAAAGAAGTAGTCACGTCACCGATGGCATTATCAGAAGCCTTGAAATCTCTTATTGCGTTGGCCGTATATGTATTGTTAGCTTCACTTTTGAGCGTGAATGATTTTAAATTGGCTATCTTCACATCATTAAAAGCGAAAGCCTGATTTGTACAGGTAAGACAAATCCAAGAACTTCCATTATAAACTCTTACTACACCGTAGGTTTTGTCAAAAACCATCATGCCAACTTGTGGATTTGAGAAATTCCTAATCTGTCCATTTGTCAAAACAGATAGCTTAAGATTTCCTGCCTCGCCAGGGAATAGTGTAATAGCTTGGCCATACACTTGGCAAGTTAAGACTAACAGCAGTATTATGGCCGATAAAATCTTTCTCATTTTAATTTTTGCTTTGGTAGAATGACTGAATTTGAACTTTTTTTTCCTTTGAAATTATTTTGGACGAATTTAGTCATAATTTTGTCAAAAGCATCGTATTATTTATTCAAATGATTTAAAACAAGACACAAAATTAAAAAAGTTTTTTTGTGACACTAAGTTTTATTAAACTATGAATGATTAAGTTTTAATTGATACTTAACATACAGCAAATATTTTACAATAAATTTAACATTAGATACGCAAATACTGTAAAGACAAAGCCATCAACTGAAATGATTTTATTTCAGTTGATGAACAATTGTTTATTTTTATTTAATGTTTAGTTGTGCTTATTAGACTGAGGATTAGCCTAAAATGAATTTATTTAGGCCAATCGTTAATGTTTTGCTTGAGTCTTCAAGTATCCTGCAGAAAGATTTTTCTGAAGGAACTCTTCTAGGTTTCAGAGAACCTATTTGAATAAGGTGAAGTTGTGTGGAGTCTAGTATAACAAAAGTTGTTGTTCTGTTATGGTTAATTCAATAAGGTGTGAAAATTTGTTTTTCACAATTCAATAGACCTAAAGCAATAAATTAATGAACTTATACTCCAAGTATTTTAGGATGAAGTTTTCATGGCTTTAAAGTTTTAATCAGCATCCTATACTCTTTTATAGATTTTTAGGAAATTTTATTATAATTAGTTTTCATACTCATTAATATCAGTCATATACTTGGATGTAACCTTCGTAATTGATTTTTTTTAATATTTTTTTGAAAATTGTTCAAACTTTCTTTAAGTGTCTGACTATCAATGACTGAGTATTGTTGAAAAATATACCGTCTAATAAAAAATAAAAAGTTTTTGCGTAGGAAAATTGTTTATGAAGTTCTACGGCTCGACTTTTGTTAATGCATTTTTTAGGTTAAAAATGTTAAAAAATGAGTAGCTTTGTAAATTGAGTAATAAAATAGTTATTTGAATGATATTCAAATGATAAATTCACACTTTCCGGGCAAGTTTTAGATTAAACCTTTTAAAAAAAATATCTAAGTGAGGTTACATTTAACAGACTCGTTGATATTAAATAAAAGAAGATGAATTTTAGTTTTTCAAAACAATGGAGTGACCAAGCAATTGTGGAGGGTATCCTTGCAGGAGGACGCCAAGAACATGATGCATTAATTGCCCTGTATAAAAAATTCCATATTTCATTAGAACGCTTTATTACTCATCGTAGCTCTGGCCGAGATTATGCCAAACAACCAGAAGATATTATATGGGAGGCAATCGAAGCTTTTGTAATCAATGTAAAAAAAGAATCCTACAATATAAAAGACGCTTCATTAGAAACATATTTAAAAAGTATTTGTAAAAACCTATGGTTTCGATATATTTCATCAGAAGCTTCACGCGATGAACGTCAAACTAAATATATGTTGGATTGGGATGAACTTGACGAAGATGTAAGCGAAACACTGATTGAAAAAGAAAATTGGTCGTATTACATAGATTTAGTTAATAAAGCGGGTAAAAATTGTAGATTAATATTAGATATGCGTTTGGTTGATGGTTTATCTATGCAAGAAATTTCACAAAAATTAATAAATGAAGGTATTTTTGAAAATGACCAAACAGTTCGAAATACCAAGAGCAAATGCTTAAAGAAAATAATGGAAATGATAAATTTGAACTTCTAATCTAAAATAAATTCATGACTGACCTTTTACAAGAGCAAATAGAGGATTACGTGATAGGTGTGATGTCGGAAATCGATAAAGTTAGCTTTGAGGAAAAGATAAAATCTGATTCACAGCTTCAAAGACAGGTATCCGAAACTCAACTTTTGCGTGAAATCTTAATTCGAAGCCGAATCCGCTCGAATATAAATGCTGTTCGTAAAGAGATTAAGGCCCCTTCAAAGGGTAGAGGAATAATGCTGACACTCGGTAGCTTTGCTGCTGCAGCGAGTATTTTATTATTCATGTTATCTTCGCCTTTGGTACTTACCTCACATGAATTTAGCTATCGTGGCGAATCTACTTCTGTTAGCCCAATAACTCAATCGCGAGCAAATGATTTTGAGCATGCACAAGCACTAATTAATAAAGGAACAAATCCTAAAGAGGCTATCAAACTTTTAGAACCATTGGCGTATAATTCGGAAGTTAGCTCGAATTATCAGCGTAATTCTAAGTGGATGTTGGTCATAGCTTATCTTCAAACGGATGAACCTGATAAAGCCGAAAAGGTTTTTGGAGAAATAAAGTGTGAAGGAGATGAATGTCCGTATTCGTTTTGGGAAAAGACCAAAGTAAAATGGCAGATATTTTGGGCTAAGCATTGAAAAAATGCCTACTTTTGCCAAAAATGAATTTAAAATTTTATGAATATTAGAATAGGACAAGGCTATGACGTACACCAATTGGCAGAAGGTTATGATTTATGCATTGGTGGCGTGAAAATTCCTCATACAGTTGGTTCAGTTGGTCATTCGGATGCCGATGTTTTGCTCCACGCAATGTGCGATGCACTTTTAGGGGCAGCAGCAATGGGCGATATTGGTAAACATTTCAAAAATACTGACCCTCGTTGGAAAGGTATAGATAGCAAGGTTTTATTGAAAATTGTAGTTGAAATGTTGGCAAAAGAAGGTTATAAAATCGGGAATATAGATTCTACCGTTTGTTTACAAGAACCTAAAATCGGAAAGTATATTCCAGAAATGATTAAGGCGATTTCAGAAGTAACAGGTTTGCCAGAAAACTGTATTTCAATAAAAGCCACAACTACTGAAGAGATGGGATTTGTAGGCCATAAAGAAGGTCTAGATGCCCATGCTATTGCTTTGATATATAAATGATAATACAGGTTTGATATTTTTATGTTGTTTTTAAGGAAGGCTTCGCTTTAAGCGAAGCCTTCCTTTTTTATGATTACATCGCCAATTTTAAGCAGATTGTCGAAAACCTCAAGGCTACTATATGATTTTAGCTGTTTTTCTTTAAATTGCATAAAACATTTCTAGACACATCAAAGACTTAGTTAGGGGCAAAAGTTTATCCATAACTATGACTGGACATTTTAAAACCACCATTATTTAATGAAAAAACTTGCTTTTACTTTTGGCTTGTTACTGACTATCAGCTATTTACAAGCTCAGCAAATCAAAATTGGTGATAATGCTGGAACGGTTACTTTTGAAGAATACGAACCGAAATCTACACTTGTTGTACCAGGAAAGCCTATTACTAGAGCTAAATTTCCTTTTATTGATGTCCATAATCATCAGTGGGAAATGAGTAGTAAAGAGAATCTCCAAAAGCTTATTGTGGAGATGGATAAAATGAATATGGGCTTAATGGTAAACTTGAGTGGAAGAGGTTTTAATCAAGATGAAACTAAAAGTACAGCGGGTTTAGTTGAAATGATAAATGCCGTTAAGACCAATTATCCTACGCGTTTTGCTGTGTTTACAAATATTGATTTCTCAAAAATTAATGAACCTGATTGGACAGCCAAAGCGGTAAAAACACTCGAAGAAGATGTGAAACTTCGTGGAGCAAAAGGCCTAAAAATTTATAAAAGCCTTGGTTTTAGCGTGAAAGATAATGGTAAATTAGTACCAGTTGATGACCCTCGTATTGACCCTATTTGGGCAAAAGCTGGTGAATTAGGAATACCTGTATTGATTCACACCGCCGACCCAGCCTCTTTTTGGGACCCACTCAATGCTCAAAACGAGCGTTGGTTAGAATTAAAAACTCACCCAGGACGCAAGCGTGATGCGAGTCAAGGAAAGGATTTTTCATGGGAGCAGTTGATTGAGCAGCAGCACAATGTTTTCAGAAAGCACCCAAAAACTACCTTTATTAATGCACACATGGGTTGGTATCCAAATAATTTAGCTAAACTTGATAGCCTGATGGATGCATTCCCGAATATGTATGCAGAAATCGGTGCGGTTATTGCCGAATTGGGTCGCCAACCAAGAATGGCCAAGAAATTCTTTGAAAAACGCCAAGATAGAATTCTTTTCGGAAAAGATTCTTGGGTTCCTGATGAATACCAAACCTACTTTAGAGTTTTAGAAAGTGAAGATGAGTATTTTCCTTATCATAAAAAATACCATGCATACTGGAGAATGTATGGCATGGGGCTTTCAGATGAGGTTTTAAAGAAAGTTTATTATAAAAATGCCCTAAAAATTATTCCGGGCTTAGATAAATCTCAATTTCCTAAGTAAAACCTTTAAAGGAAGACTTCGCTCGAAGCGAAATCTTCCTTATTTTTTTATTATTACCTAAACTAAAATTAACATGAAAAAAACTTACCTCTTCATCATTGTGGGGCTATTGGCAAGTAGTATGAGTTTCGCTCAGAAAAAGAAAGCAGCCACTGCTCCGACCGACAAACTTGAACTTTTAAAACAGGAGGTCATTAAGAAAATTGACGACCGACAAAAGTTTACGCAAGAAGTAAACGATATGATTTTTAGTTTCGGTGAATTGGGCTTTCAAGAATACGAAACATCAAAGTATCTAACTAATTTACTCGAAAAAAATGGTTTTACGGTTGAAAGAGGTGTAGCCGGAATGCCAACCGCTTGGATTGCTAAATGGGGTTCTGGTAAGCCTGTAATCGCCATTGGTAGTGATATAGACTGTATACCGAAGGCTTCACAGAAACCTGGAGTTGCTTACAAAGACCCAATCGTAGAAGGTGCTCCCGGCCATGGTGAAGGGCATAATTCGGGTCAAGCTCTCAATATTACTGCTGCATTAGCATTGAAAGAATTAATGGAGCGTGAAAAGATTTCGGGTACATTAATGCTATGGCCAGGAGTAGCCGAAGAGCAAGTAGGTGCAAAGGCTATCTTTGTTCGTGAAGGTTATTTCAAAGATGTAGATGCTTGTATTTTTACCCACGTGGGTGATAATCTAGGTGTTTCATGGGGTGATGCAGGAAATAATGGACTCGTTTCGGTAAAATTTCATTTTGAAGGTGAAGCTGCCCACGCAGCGGGTGCTCCTTGGCGTGGAAGAAGTGCCTTAGATGCCGTTGAATTAATGGATATTGGTTGGAATTTCAAGCGTGAACACTTGGAAACAACACAACGTTCGCATTATGTAATTTCTGATGGTGGCGACCAACCAAACGTTGTTCCATCGAAAGCTACTGTTTGGTATTATTTCCGTGACCGCACTTACCCAAGAATCAAAAAATTATTTGATAGTGGTATAAAGATAGCTGAAGGTGCAGCTATGATGACCGATACAAAGTTTACTTATGAAATTTTAGGTAGTGCTTGGCCAGGCCACTTCAATAAGCCTATTGCCGAAACAATGTATCAAAACATAAAGCGAGTTGGTTTACCACAATGGTCGGAGGATGACCAAAAGTTGGCAAAAGCTGCCCAAAAAGAATTGAAAGCTCCCAAAATTGAAGGATTAGCAACTAAACTTGATACGATGAGTGAGCCCGTATATTCACCAAATATTGTACGTCAAGGTGGTTCTGATGATATTGCGGATATTTCTTGGTCTTTGCCTACTGTGGTTTTACGTTATCCATCAAATATGCCAGGAATGCCGGGCCACCATTGGGCAAATGCCATCACAATGGCTACTCCAATTGCACATAAAGGTTGTACTGCAGGAGCAAAGGCTGAAGCGTTGACAATCTTAGATATGCTATTTAAGCCAGAAATTATCAAAAACGCTTGGGATTACTACAATAAAGAGCAGACAAAAGAGATTAAATATACGCCATTAATCTCGAAAGATGATAAGCCAGCTATTAAGCTCAACAAAGAAATTATGGAGAAGTTTCGCCCTGAAATGAGCAAGTATTATTATGACCCAACTAAATACAAAACGTATTTAGAACAATTAGGCATTAAATATCCTACGGTAAAAGAGTAAATATGATTTGATTCAAATTGCAGTCTTCATTGGATAGAAGACTGCAATTTGTTTAATATTAATCTTCTGGAAAAGGAACAAAAACAAATCCCGCAAATTCTGCTTCAATTACAAATAGGCAGCAATATTCATCGGCATTTTTGTAGTTTTCTTTGAATAACTCAATTGATTCTTCTCCAATTAGTTTTCGTTGCACAAATTCATCTAAAAATGATGCTTTGTAATCGAATTGAGTATCGAAATCAAGTCGTGTGAATAGCATTTGTCCAACCTCAACCATCGTACGGTTCACGACAAAAATAGGATAATCTGAAAAACCACGCTTACGAATTTGATAAGAAGCTTCTTTTAGATGGTCGGCAACTTTAATAAAATCCGATGCAATTTCACCCATAATCTTCCTATCGAGTTCGGGAGAGTTTACATCATCTAATATGGTATTTTCGTTTGAATGAGAAGTCATATTTCTAAGAAAATTTAATTTTTGTACAAAATTAATGAAACTATGCGTATTGAAAAACAAACCAATTTTTGACTGAATAAATTCAATATCGAACTTCACACAAAAAATTTAAAAAGTAATTTTTAGGCTAAGCTATTCGTTATAATTATTCATAGCTTCTTTTTTTTAGCACTATTTATTACACAAACTACCATGAATCTATGACAACTACAATCATTATCACCCTTTGTATTCTATTACTTTTAGCTTATATTTTTGATATTACATCGGCCAAAACAAAAGTTCCTTCTGTCATTCTTTTGTTAATATTAGGTTGGTTGGTGCGTCAGAGTACCGATTTTTTTGAGCTAAAAGTACCTAATCTCAACGTTATTTTACCTGTTTTAGGTACTGTTGGCTTGATTTTAATCGTATTAGAAGGTTCATTAGAGTTAGAATTGAATCGTTCGAAATTTCCAATGATAGGTAAGTCTTCGGTGATTGCCTTAGTACCAATGCTTATTTTTAGTTTTGCATTGGCAGCTTGTTTTCAATATTTTGGAGAAAGTTCTTTTAAAATTGCTTTAGCAAATGCAATTCCACTAGGTATCATCAGTAGTGCGATTGCGATTCCGAGTGCGAGAAATTTATCGGTTGAAAAACGTGAGTTTATCACTTATGAAAGTAGTCTTTCGGATATTTATGGTGTAATTTTCTTTAATTTTATTACTTTAAACGATAATATTGGCTCTGAATCAGTAGGCCATTTTTTATTGGAATTATTGCTGATTATTGTTATCTCGTTTGTTGCTACTTTAGGTTTAGCCTATTTGCTGGGGCGAATTAAACATCACGTAAAATACGTACCTATCATCTTACTGGTGGTTTTGATTTACAGTATTTCGAAGGTATATCACTTGCCTGCTTTGATTTTTATTTTACTTTTTGGTTTATTTTTGGGTAATCTCGATGAGTTGAAAAGTTTTAAACTCATTGAAAGACTAAAACCTGATATTTTAGATAAAGAAGTACATAAGTTTGGAGAATTAACCACCGAAATCGCATTTTTGATTAGAGCATTATTCTTTCTATTATTTGGTTTTTTGATTGAAACTTTAGAAATTTTAAATACGGATACCATCATTTGGGCCATCGGAATAGTATTGGGTATTTATTTCCTTAGAGGATTACAACTCTATGCGATGAAAATTCCTTTAAAGCCTATTATCTTTATTGCACCTAGAGGTTTGATAACTATTCTACTGTTTTTATCAATTCCACTGGGGCAAAATATTAGTTTAGCCAATAAATCATTGATTATTCAAGTAATTATTCTAACTGCATTGGTTATGATGTTTGGGCTGATGCAGGTTAAAAATGAAGATTCAGAAACTGTAGACATCAATCGTTCTGAATTTTGAAAGTAACTTCACCTATGGTTGTCGTTTAGGCAAAAACGCCATTTTTATTGAAGATTACTTTGTATTTAGAGAAGTTTGACTTTAGTCTAAATATATTATTTGACTAAAGTCAAACTTGTTTTGTTTTTGCTTGATTCCGTCAGTTAAAACTTACGTCAAAGTGCCAAATCCTGTTGATAAATTTTAATAATTCGAGATGTCTCATTTTACATTCTTGCGGCAATCAAAAGGCTAAGGTCTTTGTATCTTAAATTAAATCTTTGGGCAAGTGGAAGATTAGTAAGGCTACCATTGAAGCAATATACTCCCTTGGTAAACCATTGCTTGGCAAAAATCATTTCTTCAATTCCTCCAACATTTCCTGCTTTTAACAAAAAAGGCGTAAAGACATTACTCAAAGCAATACTAGCAGTATGAGCTACTCTTGAAGCAATATTGGGTACACAATAATGGGTGATACCATATTTTTGGAAAGTAGGTTGGCCATGGGTGGTCATTTCTGAAGTTTCAAAACACCCACCTTGGTCAATCGACACATCAATGATGATAGAATTAGGTTTCATCCTTGATACCATTTCTTCGGTTACAATCATTGGTGCTACACCATCATCAGACCTCATTGCACCAATCACTACATCAGCTCTAATGAGGGCATCGGTTAAGGTATCAGAATCAATGATGGCTGTATAGATATGCTGCCCAACTGAATATTTTAAACGTTGAAGTCGATAAATATGCTGGTCGAAAACTTTAATCTCAGCCCCAAGTCCAAGGGCGGCACGAGCGGCATATTCGCCCACAGTTCCCGCACCAATAATGACAATTTTAGTTGGAGGTACTCCCGTAATTCCTCCTAAAATCATTCCTCTTCCATCATGGGCACTGCTTAAATATTCGGCGGCAATGAGCATTACAGTACTTCCTGCAATTTCACTCATAGTTCTGATAATAGGGAAGTTGCCGACTTTATCTTGGATAAGTTCGAAGCCAATACCTGTGATACGTTTTTCATTGAGGCGTTCAAAGTAATTTCGGCTAAGATTTGGTACTTTTAATGTAGAAATAATGGTCTGTCCGGGCTTTAGATAATCCATTTCAGAATCCATTAAAGGTTCTATTTTTACAATCAAATTGGCTTCATAAACTTCTTCTGGGCTGTAAACAATACGAGCACCAGCTTCGCTGTATTCAGTATCTGAAAATTTTGCTCCTTCACCAGCTCCTTTTTCAACCAATATTTCATGACCATTGCGAACTAAAAGTGCAACGGCATCAGGTGTGAGAGCAATACGGTTTTCTTGGAGTGAAATTTCTTTCGGTAAACCAATAAAAAGGTTTTTATCACTTTGTTTGACAATAGCCGGTGACTCTTGTGGATAGAGTGTAGATTGCCGTGCTAATTCCGAAATAGATTGTCCTGTCATGCTGTTTATTTAAAATTTACGCCCAAAATTTGTCAGTCTTTTGTAAAATAATTATACAACTAAGTGGTGGAAAACTCAAGATTTCTAGCCGATGAATCGGTTAGGGTAATTTTTATATTGAAACATTTTTCTGGAAGTAGTGATTCTACTTTTTCTGCCCATTCGAGTAAGCAAATATTGCCAGAATCGAAGTATTCTTCCACACCAAAATCAAGTGCCTCGGTTTCGTTTTTGAGTCTGTAAAAATCGAAATGAAAAATGGTTTCACTATCATTGGTTTGATACTCATTTACGATTGAAAAAGTAGGGCTTTGAATATGACCTTCTACACCAAGAGCTTTACAAACTTCTCTGATTAGAGTGGTTTTTCCTGCTCCCATTTCGCCTTCAAAAATCCAAATTCTATAATCTTTAGCGGCAGCAATTACTTGTGCTGCTATCGACGATAAATCTTCAATTTTATAAATCATTTTGCCCGCTTTGTTTGAATTATCTTGCAAAAATCGTATAAATACTTAAAATTATTTCAATCTGATTTTAGAAAATTCGTTTTTATAGAAAAATCAAATTTTCTTAGGCAATATATGTAGAAATCTGTTGATTTTTCGAGAACTTTGTTATTCGAATTCAAAAACACACGTGTAATTAGTCAGTAGCGATTGAATTTAGCTTTTCGAATGAAACTCTACGAATCGCTCAAAAGCAGTTTCATTTTGCAGTGACTTAATATTTTAGCTAAACTCAAAAGAATTTTTAAGTAGAATGTTCCAAGACAGAAAGCAAATCATTCTTAGTTTTTTCTTTTTAATCTGCGGTATCTATGCATTTAGGTTATTTTACCTACAAGTAATAGATGATACCTACCAAACGATTGGCTCGACGGGGGCTTTGAAGAAGGAGGTTCAGGTTCCGCTCAGAGGGCAAATCTACGATAGAAACGGAAAACTTTTAGTGGCCAATGTAGATGTTTATGACATGTACGTTACGCCGTATAAAGTGAAACCAATGGACACAACGATGTTTTGTCGTTTGTTCAATATTACTCGTTCATATTTTGATAGCACGATGACTGCAGCTAAAAGCTATTCTCGTAACCGTGCTACTCTTTTTCTACGCCAACTTTCTAAAGAAGATTATGCTCGTGTGGCAGATGCAATGGTGAATTTCCCAGGATTTACTTTTGAGCAATCTTTCTTCCGTACTTATCCTGCCCGCACAATGGCCAATGCTTTAGGTTATATTGGTGAAATTAGTAAAAAAGCTTACGAAGAGCAAGAAGTTGAATATTATCGTAGTGGAGATTATATTGGCATTACTGGTCTTGAAAAAGAGTATGAAATGGAATTGCGGGGTAGGCGAGGAGTGAAATTTACGATGATGAATGTTCACGGTGAAAATAAAGGCTCTTATTCAAATGGCGAGTTTGATACACTTGCTGTAATTGGCAAAAACTTATATACAACGGTTGATGTTGAAGTGCAACAATTGGCCGACAGTCTTTTTCAAGGAAAAACAGGCTGTGCGGTGGCTATTGAGCCAAGAAGTGGTGAAATTTTAGCCATTGGTTCATATCCTTATTACGACCCAAACATACTTTCAGGTAAACAGTTTGCCAAGAATTTTAAAGAATTATACCGAAATCCTGATAAACCACTCAATGACCGTGTAGCAACTGGTTTCTTCCGACCAGGTTCTACTTTTAAATTAGTTCAGGCATTAGTGGCTTTACAATTAGGAGCTATTACGCCCGAAACATTCTATGTTTGTGGAAACGCTCCAGTAAAATGTCACGGACACCCATCGGGTGATTTACATAATGCCGTTCGTTTTTCGTGTAACCCTTATTTTTATCAGGTATTCAGAAAAACAATGGGTATGGCTGGCGAAACAAATCCCTTCAAAGAAGCTCCTATTATGTTATCGAAATGGCACGAAATGGTTGCTAAGTTTGGTTACGGTCAGAAATTAGGAATTGATTTGCCTTCCGAATCATCAGGCTTACTACCAAGCGTTAAATACTATGATAAACGCTATGGTCAGTATCAGTGGAAATTCTCGAATATTTACTCATTAAGTATCGGTGAAGGTGAAGTTTCAGTGAATATGCTCAAAATGGCTAATTTGGCTGCTACGATTGCCAATCGTGGTTATTGGGTTACTCCTCACTTGGTTAGAGGTATTGGACAAAATGGGAAAGGTGTGAAACCTGAACATCGTGAAGTGCACAGAACAGATATTGATACCCGTAATTTTGAAGCTATCATTGGTGGTATGCAAGACGCAGTTGAGCGTGGTACCGTAGGTGGAGGAGCAGGTATAGTTGAAGGTATTGAAATTTGTGGTAAAACAGGTACTTCGCAAAACAAAAAAGGTAAAGATAACTCTATTTTTATTGCATTTGCTCCACGTTATAATCCCAAAATTGCTATTGCGGTGATGGTTCAAAATGCAGGTTTTGGTGGTTCGTATGCGGCTCCAATTGCTACGTTGATGATTGAGAAGTACTTGAAACGTAAGATTGAACGTACGGCTTTGAAAGAACGCATGATGAATACTCACATCAAAACTGTGGAAGCTATGGCTGCTGGTGCTAATGCCAAACCAATTCCATCGACTACGCAAGACTCTAAAATCAATACACCTTCGAATTCGAAGCCAAATGCTCCTGTAAAGCCTGAAAAAGGTGCTACAGAAAAAGTAATCAAAACAACATTCGTAAAACCAAAAGAACAAAACGTAAATCAAACAAAATAGTATGGCACGTGATATAGATATTAGAGAAGGAATTGATTGGACAACCGTTTGGCTTTATGCTTTATTGGTTATTTTTGGGTGGTTGAATATTTATGCAGCGGTTTATAATCCTGAAAATCCGATAACCATTTTTTCTACGTCTCATAATGCTGGAAAACAGTTGTTGTTTATTGCATCAACGTTTATTCTAATTTTAATTATACTATTCGTAGATTATAAGGTTTATGATTCATTTGCCTATATATTTTACGGATTTATTATACTCTTGCTGTTTGCAACCATCTTTTTGGCAACTGAAATTAAAGGCTCTAGGTCTTGGATTAAATTAGGAAGTACTTTTTCTTTACAACCCGCCGAGTTTTCGAAAATCTTTACGGCACTTGCAATATCAAGATATTTAAGTACTCAGGGGGTTAATATTACGAAAGTACGCGATGCCATTGTGGCAGGTTTGATTGTTTTTGTGCCGCCGATCATTATTATTCTTCAAAAGGAAACAGGTTCAGCTCTTACTTTTGCTGCGTTTATTGCCGTTTTTTACCGTGAAGGTTTACCGGGTATTTATCCCGCCTTAGGCATCGCTTTGGTTATTTTATTTGTACTAGTACTATTCTTTAATAAATTCTACGTAGTTGCCGGTTTGGCCGTAGCGTGTGGGTTATTTTGGTATTTCTTCTTGAAGCGTTATGAACGTACACGTCAAAATCTTATGCGTTTGATTGGTGTTTTTGTTATTGCTTCTGCTTTTGTTTTTGGTGTTAAATTCTTTACTACTAGTGTTTTACAACCACACCAACAGAAGCGTATTCAGGTATTGGTGAATCCAGATTCTGACCCGCTTGGGGCTGGCTGGAACGTAACGCAATCAAGGGTAGCGATTAGTTCGGGAGGTGTTATTGGTAAAGGTTATTTACAAGGAACACAAACAAAGTTTGATTTCGTACCTGAACAATCGACTGACTTTATTTTTTGTACGGTTGGAGAAGAATGGGGGTTTGTGGGTAGTGTAATTGTTATTCTTCTTTTTGCAGCTTTGTTGAATCGACTTATCAATTTAGCTGAAAAACAGCGAAGTAAATTTTCGAGAATTTATGGTTATTGTGTTGCCAGTATTCTCTTCTTCCATTTATTTGTCAATATCGGAATGACTATCGGCTTAATGCCTGTAATTGGTATTCCATTACCATTTTTGAGTTATGGTGGTTCTTCGCTTTGGTCATTTACTATTTTATTGTTTATTTTCTTGAAACTCGATGCTCATAGAAGTTATAAAGTTTAATGTGTAAAGATTTAGTGATTTATGATGGAATGTAATTCATCAGAGTAAAATTTTGAGATGAAATAAAATTTCATTTATTTGCTCATAGATGCTTGAAATTCATTAAATCCCTATTTTATTAAAACTAAACCAACATTATTTTATGGCAAATCCAGCATTTTCAGAAAAGACATTTACTAATATTGACTATTCTTTTGACCGCCAAGAGGTAATGACCGTTGAGTCAACTCTTACAAAGGTTGGTATTTTACTAGCGATTCTCGGAGCTTCATCGGCAGTTTCTTGGATAGGCCTTATGCAAGGATGGAGTATTGCACCTATGCTTATTCCTGCAGGTTGCATTGGGGGGCTTCTATGTGCAATTGTATTAGCGTTTAAGAAAGAGTGGGCACCTCAATTAGCACCTACCTATGCTCTGCTAGAAGGCTTGGCAATCGGAGCTATTTCTGCCATATTTCAAGAGTTTGCATTAATTGCCGCTGGGTTGACTTTTGGGGTAGTATTTGTGATGTGGTTTTTATATAAAACTAAAATCTTACAGGCTACACAAGGTTTTATTTTTGGTGTTGCGGCTGCTACTGGTGCAGTTTTTCTCTTATATATGCTTACTTGGATTTTAGATATGTTTGGGGTAGCTATACCATATATTCATGAAGGAGGCTTAATTGGAATCATTTTTTCATTGATAGTTATTACTATTGCAGCCATGAATCTCATTATTGATTTTCATTTGATTGAAAAAGGTGCTGAAATGCAAGCACCAAAATTCATGGAATGGTATGCCGCATTTGGCCTAATGGTTACGATTATTTGGTTATATTTAGAAATTTTGAAGCTTTTATTGAAGTTAGCTTCACGTAAGTAAGATATAAAAAAATCCCCGCACTTAGCGGGGATTTTCTATTTTTAAGGCTGTTTCTCTGCTTCAATAATATTGCCTTGTATTGAGAGTTTGACTTTTACAACATTCTTATTTTCATTTCTAATAAATTCTACGGTACCGCCATAACCTAGTACTTCAAATATCTCAACTTCTTTTGTAGGTGCTAGTTCTGCCGAGCCTTGTCCAACAGCTTCACCGAATAATTTGCCGTTTTGAATACTAACGATTAATTCTTCAAAAGGTCCTTCTTTTACCTTATATTTACCAACGTAGGCTTTTGCCGCAACGGTATCAATGGCAGCGACAGGTGTTGTAGATGTACTTTGTGCTACAGTTTCAAAGCTACATGCAAAAATGCCTAAGATTACGAATAGTGCAATTTTCTTCATTATTATTTAATTTAATTGAAAGTTATTTTATCTTAGATAATTTGTTTTATCTAAATTATGCATCGGTAAATATAATTATTTTAATAATCTTTTTGAAAATAATTTGATGAATGGTTAATTAAGCTAGAAATGAGATAAAACTTGATAATATGCTTCTTACCCTATGATGTTTATCATGTATGACAAGCACTGAAAACTGTTTTTTTGCACCCAAAAATCGAATCTTATGCATATCACAACTGCCGACGAAGCTCTTAAATTTGTTAAATCAGGAGATAAAATTTTTATTCATAGTGTAGCTGCCGTACCACATCATTTAGTTAGAGCCTTAGTGGCAAGAGCTAATGAAATTAAAGGTATTGAAATCTATCACTTGCATACAGAGGGTGAAGCACCTTATACCGAGCAACAATATGCCGAAAACTTTCACACAAATGCTTTCTTTATAGCTAAAAATACCAGAACCGCCATTGCAGAAGGGCGTGGTAGCTACATACCTGTTTTCTTATCTGAAATACCGAGATTGTTTACCCAAAACATCATTAAATTAAATATTGCTCTCATTTCGGTTTCTACACCTGATAAAAGTGGTTTTTGTTCATTGGGTACTTCGGTAGATGCTACCATTGCTGCGATTGACTCCGCAGATATTGTGATTGCACAAATTAACAAAAATGTGCCTCGTACGCTGGGTGATGCCCAAGTTCATACAAGTCGAATTCATTATTTTGTGCCATTTGATGAGCCTCTGCACGAAGTTTCTTGGGGTGAATCAACGCCTGAGCATAAAAAGATTGGTCAGCATGTTGCATCATTAGTTGACGATGGAGCAACGCTTCAAATGGGTATTGGAAGTATTCCTAATGCGGTATTAGCTGCTTTAGAAGAGCACAAAGATTTAGGGATTCATACAGAAATGTTTTCTGATGGGATAATTCCATTGGTTGAAAAAGGGGTGATTACAGGTAAATTTAAAAAGCGGAATAGAGGTAAAATTGTTTCTACTTTTATGTGTGGTTCAAGAAAATTGTATGATTTTGTTGATGATAATCCCCTCGTAACAATGATGCGTGTTGATTATGTGAATGATACCTCTATTATTCGCCAAAATCCTAAAGTTACTGCAATTAATAGTGCCATTGAGATTGATATTACAGGGCAAGTTTGTGCTGATAGTATTGGTTATAGTATGTATTCTGGTGTTGGTGGTCAAATGGATTTTATTAGAGGTGCTGCCCTTTCTGAAGGCGGAAAGCCCATAATTGCTCTAAATGCAACTACTGCAAAAGGTTTGTCAAAAATCGTTTCTCATTTAAAAGAAGGTGCAGGGGTAGTAACTACTCGTGCTCATGTACATTATGTGGTGACTGAATTTGGAATTGCCTATTTATTTGGGAAAAATTTGGTTGAAAGAGCTAGAGAATTAATTAAAATTGCTCATCCTGCTCACCAAGAAACATTGGCTCGTGAGGCCTACGAACGTTTTAAACATTATAGTTCAGCAATGTTTTAAAGAAAAAATATAACTACACATTGATTGGTATTTAGATAAAATAACTACCAATTTTTGTTTTTATAAATAATATATCTATTTTTGTCGAAAAATAAGGATAAAATAATCTTTTATAAAATGGCAAAAGTAACCGAGCATTTGAAGAGTAATAATGGGAAACCTATTTTTTCGATAGAAATTATTCCGCCTACAAAAGGTACGAATATCAATGAATTACTCAACGCCATTGAGCCAATGATGGAGTTGAAGCCACCATTTATTGATGTAACTTTTCATCGTGAAGAATATTTTACGAAGCAGATGCCTGATGGTTCGATAAAAGAGATTCGTACGCGTAAACGTCCAGGTACGGTTGGTATTTGTTCATCAATTATGAATCGTTTTAAAATAGACCCTGTTCCGCACGTACTTTGTGGTGGTTTTACGAAAGATGATACAGAAGACTTACTGATTGACCTCAATTATTTGGGGATTGATAATGTATTGGCTCTAAGGGGTGATTTTGCTAAGCCTTATGATACTTTTAAGCCCAAAAAAGATGGACATCAGTACGCCAATGAATTGGTTGGTCAGATTAAAAATATGAACCAAGGAAAGTATTTGCACGAAGATGCCGAATACTTAAATGCCAGTGATTTTTGTATTGGAGTAGCGGCTTATCCTGAAAAACACTTCGAAGCTCAAGATTTAGAGCAAGATATGGAAAATTTAAAGCGAAAAGTAGCCGCTGGGGCCGACTATATCGTGACGCAAATGTTCTTTGATAATCAAAAGTATTTTGATTTTGTAAATAAATGTCGTGCAGAAGGAATTACAATTCCTATTATTCCGGGGTTGAAAGTTTTGGCTACTAAAAAGCAATTAGATATTTTACCTAAATTGTTTTATTTAGACATTCCTGAAGCATTTAGAAAAGAAGTTTTAGCCTGTGAAAATGATAAACAAGCTAAACAAATAGGAATAGAATGGGCAGTACAACAATGCCGTGAATTAATTGATTTTGGTGTGCCAGCATTGCATTTCTATACAATGAGTAAGTCTGACACTACAATGGCAGTTGCGAGACAAGTATTTTAATAATACTAGGTAGAGACGTTTCATGAAACGTCTCTACTTTATTTTTAAGGTAATATCAACGCATACCCTTTATTCTGAAAGGTACTAAAAGTAATGAGTGCCGATTGAGCCACTTTGATATTGGCATTACGTTTTTCATCTACTAATTTTCTTGCTCTCAAAGACTGTCCACACACAAAGAATTTGACTCCGTTTTTCGCCAATTCATTGATTAGAGCCGTATTTGGGTTGGGTATACCAAATTTTTTCTTGTAAGCTTCATCTTCTAAAATAATTGGGGTAGCTAAAAAATGAAATACGCCAACAACATCAATATTCTCTTTAGGAATTCCAGCTTCCGCATGAAGGTTTACTAATCTGGCTAATTTATCTAAGGAAGCATTCACTGAATCGGGCTTATCAGATGCTTTTGATAAATCAACAATGATTTTATATTTCATTTTTTTATCGGCAACTGGTGTTGCTTCGGGTACTTCAAACATACCGCCGCCACTTTTAATCACTGGAAAAACTTTTGTTTGTGAAAATCCCTTAGTGGCTAATAGAATACATAACAATAAAAGTACTTTGTTCATGTTTATGAATATTTAGAGTAAAAAAAGGGCAGATAACTACGTGAATTATCTGCTCCTAAATTTATCAATAATATGTTAGATTTCAATTAAATATCTACTTTCGCATATTTTGCATTTCTTTCAATAAAATCACGACGAGGACCAACCTCATCGCCCATAAGCATGGCAAATAAGTGGTCAGCTTCAGCAGCAGATTCAACCGTTACTTGCTTTAAAGTACGCTTGTCTGGTCGCATGGTAGTTTCCCAAAGCTGTTCTGGGTTCATTTCTCCAAGACCCTTATAACGCTGAATACCTACGCTATCTTCACGGCCAGCACCAGCTAAACGTTTCACCGCTAATTCACGCTGCTCTTCTGTCCAGCAATATTCTTCCTCTTTTCCTTTCTTTACCAAATAAAGTGGCGGTTGGGCAATGTAGATGTAGCCTCTTTCGATAAGTTCTTTCATATAACGATAGAAGAACGTAAGAATAAGCGTACGAATGTGGCTACCATCAATATCGGCATCGGTCATGATGATAATTTTATGGTAGCGAAGTTTATCGGTATTCAAGGCACGCTCATCGCCATCTCTACCGATTTGTACGCCTAAAGCCGTGAATATATTCTTAATTTCTTCGTTTTCGTAAATTCTGAACTCTTGTGCTTTTTCAACATTAAGGATCTTACCACGTAAAGGCAAGATAGCTTGGAAAGCTCGATTACGACCTTGCTTAGCCGAACCACCCGCTGAGTCACCCTCAACTAAGTAGACCTCACAAATACTTGGGTCTGATTCTGAACAGTCAGCTAATTTACCAGGTAAGCCAGTTCCAACCAAAACATTCTTGCGTTGAACCATTTCACGAGCTTTCTTAGCTGCAATACGGGCTTTGGCTGCTAAAATTACTTTATCAACAATTATACGAGCTTCTTTTGGATGCTCTTCTAAATAGTTTTCAAGCATTTCTGCTACACAAGCACTTACCGCCGATGTTACCTCGCTATTGCCTAATTTAGTTTTTGTTTGACCTTCGAACTGAGGTTCGGCAACTTTTACTGAAATAACCGCCGTTAATCCTTCACGGAAGTCGTCACCACTAATATCAATTTTTTCTTTGGCTAAAATACCTGATTTCTCGGCATAACTCTTCAAAGTACGAGTCAACGCCATACGGAAGCCTGATACGTGCGTACCACCTTCATGCGTATTGATATTGTTTACGAAAGAATATACATTTTCACTGTAACTTGTGTTATAAAGCATGGCCACGTCAACTGGAACGCCATCTTTATTTCCTTCCATAAACATTGGTTCAGGAATTAAACGCTCACGGCCTGCATCAATATAAGATACAAATTCTGCTAGTCCGCCTACTGAGTAGAATGTATCCGTTAATGCATTTCCGTCTTCGTCTATTTCACGGAGGTCAGTCAATACGATTGTGATACCTTTATTCAAAAAAGATAGCTCACGAAGACGATTCGCTACTGTTTCGTATTTATATTCAGTAACTGTAAAAATACTATTATCGGGCTTGAAAGTTACTTGCGTACCTGTATCTTCTGCCGTACCGATTTCACGTACTGGATAAAGTGGTTTTCCGATACTATATTCTTGTTCGAAGACTTTTCCTTCACGATGCACTTCTACACGTAAGTGAGTAGAAAGAGCATTTACGCAGGATACCCCCACACCGTGCAAACCACCTGAAACTTTATAGGTATCTTTATCGAATTTACCACCAGCGTGAAGTACGGTCATTACCACCTCTAAAGCTGATTTCTTTTCTTTCGAGTGCATTCCAGTTGGAATACCACGGCCATTATCTTTTACTGTTACCGAATTATCTGGATTAATTGTTACGTTGATGGTGTCGCAATGTCCTGCTAAGGCTTCGTCAATTGAGTTGTCAACAACCTCCCAAATGAGGTGGTGAAGTCCTTTGGCACCAATATCACCAATATACATGGCCGGACGTTTCCTTACTGCCTCTAATCCTTCAAGAACTTGAATGTTTTCCGCACCATAATCTGCCTTTGACTTCTGAGGCTCTAAGCCTTCTTGATTTTCTGCCATAATTAATTGTTTAAAAAAATTTAACTATCAGATTTTCCGAATAGAATATCTTAAAATAGTAAACAGTTTATATCGAAAATTTACTTTTTTAACTACAGTAAAAGATGTAAAAAAACTGTGCTTTTTTGTTGGCAACCTATACCTGAGTATTTAAGTTTGTTACTCACAGTTTTTTGTCTAATTTAGTTGTAAAGATACAAAAAAATATCGGATTTTTAAAATTTATTCCATGCTCAAAATGCTTCAAAATGACGTTTTTTTAGCATTTTTTTGGTAAAAATTTAAATAATGATAAAACTTATAACATAGACACTAATTGACAATCATTTATGAAGAAGTTTATTATTTTAGCATTAATTCTAAGTTCGTGTAAATCAACTTTTTATATTGCACGACATGCCGAAAAAGTCGATAATTCGGCAAATCCACCTCTGAGTACTCTGGGTAAAGAACGAGCCGAAGACCTCAAGCAAGCATTGCTCAATAAACAAATTACAGACATTTACTCAACCAATTTTTTGCGTACCCAAAATACCTCCAAACCTTTGGCTGATGCTTTGGGTAAACAAATAAAAGTTTATGCAGCAAGTCCCGCTGATTCGATGAGGGTTTTTATTGAAAGACTGAAGACTATGAAAGGGAAAAAAGTATTGATTGTTGGGCATAGTAATACTTGTAAATATGTGGTAAATGGTCTGCTCGAAAAAGATACGTTGCGTTCTGATATACCTGATAATGATTTCGATAATCTCTATATTATAGAAAGGAACTTTTTTCCGGTAAGGAAAATGCGTTTCTTTGCAAAAACGTACGGAAAAACTTCGCCACAGTAACACCTTTTGCGTAAGTTTTGCGTTTAAAGTAAAATAAGTTTTAAACTTATTTGATGCACACAATTGCAAGATTGCATTGCCGAAGTAATTGTGTTACAAAAATCTTTTATAAAGTATTCAATCAATGAAAAATCTACGAAAATTTACATTAATCGCTTTAGCTATCCTAACGGTACCTTTTGTTGCCTTTAAGTACGATGACCGTTACTTCGAAATAGCCAAAAACTTAGATATTTTCGCTACGATGTTTAAAGAACTCAACGCTTACTACGTAGATGAAATTAACCCGAATAAGGCCATGAGGATGAGTATTGAGTCGATGTTGAAGCAACTCGACCCATACACCAATTTCTTTCCTGAAGATGATATTGAAGATTATATGACCATGACTACCGGAAAGTACAATGGAATCGGTGCAACGGTATCGCACCGCGATGATAAACACGTGGTTGTGATGATATACGAAGGCTCACCTGCTGACAAGGCAGGAATGAAAATCGGAGATGAAATAGTAAAAGTTGATGGTGTTGATGTAGTGAATCGTAAAGGTGTAGATATTGGTCGATTAATGAAAGGCCAGACTGGTACTACGGTCAAGATGTCGGTAAAAAGATACGGACAAAATTCTCCGCTTGAATTAGTCGTTGGGCGAGACATCGTGAAAACACCAAATGTTCCACACTCAGGCATGATTAATGATGAAGTGGGTTATATTCAATTAAACGATTTTACAGCAACTGCGGCGAAAGAAGTGAAAGGTGCTTTCACTGAATTGAAAGGTCAAGGAATGAAGAAACTAATCCTAGACTTACGTGGAAACCCAGGTGGCTTATTGAATATGTCAGTTGAGATTTGTAATGCTTTCTTGCCAAAAGACCAGTTAATTGTAGAAACACGTGGAAAAGTTGCCGAATGGAATCATAAATATATGGCTATGGAAGCTCCACTCGATACTGAAATGCCAATTGTAGTGCTTATTAATAGTATGAGTGCTTCTGCCTCAGAAATTGTGAGTGGAACTTTACAAGATTATGACCGTGCGGTGCTCATCGGCCAACGTTCGTTTGGAAAAGGTTTAGTACAAACAACACGTGATTTGAGTTATAATACCAAAATGAAAATCACAACTGCTAAATATTACATTCCAAGCGGCCGTTGTATTCAAGCATTAGATTACAGCCACCGTAATCCAGATGGTAGCGTAGGACGTGTACCAGACTCCTTAAAAACAGCTTTTAAAACAAAAAATGGTCGAACGGTTTACGATGGTGGAGGAGTTGACCCAGACATCAAAACAGAAGTGGCAACTATGGCAGCAGTAACCGCGAATTTATTGCAAAAGAATTATATCTTCGATTATGCTACTAAGTACTACTTCGAACATGCTAATCAAAAACCAAAAGAGAAGTTTACGCTTACGGAAGCAGAGTATCAAGATTTTATCAATTGGTTAAAAACTAAAGATTTTACTTACACTACAACAATGGAGCGTAATCTTGATAACTTAGAAGCATCGGCTAAAAAGGAAAACTCATTGGATTTAGTGCAAGAACAAATCAAATCTTTGCGTGAAAAAATCAAACAAGGAAAGCTACAAGATTTGGCAAAAAACAAAGAAGATATCAAAGAGCAATTAGAAGCTGAAATTCTGAGTCGTTATTATTATCAAAAAGCAATGAAGTTTGTAGCTTTCGACCGTGACAAGGAAGTTCAAGAAGCTCTGAAATTATTTAAAGATATGCCACGTTATCAGTCAATTCTGAAAGGAGGGAAGTAAGAAACGCTAAATTTTTCATTTCTGAAATTGATTCAAGAAGTTTTGTAATTTTTTTAGAAAAAGTCTATTAACTTTTTCATTTTGTTGTATTTTTGCAGGGTAAATCTAAACTTAGTACGCTTATGTTCGGTTATCAATATCCAACTTGGGTTGCAATCACATTCTTTGTCGTTCTAATGGCGTTATCTTTCGCTGTTGGTAAATGGTTAGTAAAGAAAGAAAGAGATTACGACGGAATTTAATCATATCTTGAGTGCTGGATTTTGAGGTTCAGCACTCAAAAAATTCCTTCTTCCAAATGCAAAATTACCTTCTCGGGTAATTTTTTTGTTAATAAACGAGCTACAATACTACTTCTGGTGCCATTTGAGCACGCAACCACAATTGTTTGATAGTCGTTTAGTTCTTCCAAACGTTCAGTAATTTCATGAGGAGGAATATTTATTCCGCCAATATTAAAATCTGCAAATTCAGTATTCTCTCTTACATCAACCAAAATAGTCTTTGGTTTCGAAAGAACTTCATCTAATTCGCTTTGTGAAATTTCGGTATATGTTTGCATAGTTTATAAATGAATATGGCACACGCTTGTCGAGTGTGCCATAAAGTATATCAAATTTTGAAATGCAATTACTTGTAAAGAGCATCACGTTGCCCTTTGATTTTCTCATCTGTCAAGAAAGTATCAAAATCCATTAACTTATCCAAACAACCATTTGGTGTTAACTCAATGATACGATTCGCTACTGTTTGAGTTAATTGGTGGTCATGACAAGTGAAAAGGATATTGCTCGGGAAATCTTCCATGCCTTTATTCAATGCTTGGATTGATTCCAAATCTAAGTGGTTGGTTGGTTCGTCAAATAATAAAACGTTTGCACCCGAAAGCATCATGCGTGAAAACATACAACGTTGCTTTTCACCTCCTGATAGTACTGTACATTTTTTCAAGGCTTCTTCGCCCGAAAACAACATACGACCTAAGAAACCACGTACAAAAGTTTCATCTTTTTCTACTGAATATTGTCTGAGCCAATCTACTAAGTCAAGGTTTCCATCGGAAAAATACTTAGCATTATCGTTTGGTAAGTACGAATGAGTAATTGTTACCCCCCATTTGAATGAACCACTATCTGCTTGTTTTTCGCCCGAAAGAATATCAAATAAGGCCGAAACTGCCAATCCATCTTTGCTCAAAAATGCTATTTTTTCATTGCGAGAAACCTGAAAATTCAAATCTTTAAACAAATATGTGCCATCTTCAAGTTTGTAGCTGAGGTTTTCAACCAATAAAATTTGGTCACCAACTTCGCGGTCGGGTTTGAAACCGATGTATGGATATCTGCGTGAAGAAGGCTGAATTTGTTCGATATTCAGTTTTTCAATCATTTTCTGACGAGCCGTTGCTTGCTTAGACTTAGCCACGTTGGCAGAGAAACGACGAATAAACTCTTCCAATTCCTTTTTCTTCTCTTCAGCTTTCTTGTTTTGGTCGGCTTTTTGGCGAGCGGCTAACTGGCTTGATTCATACCAGAAAGAGTAGTTACCGCCATAAAGCGTAATTTTCTTGAAATCAAGGTCAGCGATATATGTACAAACGTTATCGAGGAAGTGACGGTCGTGAGATACTACGATTACGGTATTCTTGAAATCCATCAAGAAATTTTCGAGCCACAAAATAGAATCAATATCTAAGTTGTTGGTTGGCTCATCGAGTAATAAAATATCTGGATTTCCGAAAAGAGCTTGTGCTAACAAAACCTTCACTTTTTCTGAAGGGTTCATATCAGCCATGAGCGTATAATGGTAATCTTCTTTGATGCCCAAGCCTGAAAGCAATGATGCCGCATCAGATTCTGCATCCCAACCATTCATGTCGGCAAATTCTGCTTCTAATTCAGCTGCACGATTTCCATCTTCTTCGGTAAAATCTGTTTTGGCATAAATCGCATCTTTTTCGGCAATAATTTCAAATAAACGCTCATTCCCTTTGATAACAGTGTTTAAAACTGTTTCTTCATCAAAGGCATTTTGATTTTGTTTCAAAACCGACATCCTTTCACCTGGGTCCATGCTTACATTTCCCGTTGTTGGTTCAAGGTCGCCCGAAAGAATCTTTACAAACGTCGATTTTCCAGCCCCGTTTGCTCCAATAAGGCCATATACGTTGCCTGGCGTGAATTTAAGATTTACCTCTTCGAAGAGAGTTCTTTTGCCAAAACTAAGTGAGATGTTAGATACTGTAAGCATTTTAATTAGTGTAGAATGAAGAATTAAACTAAGTTCAATTAAAATTCAAAATTCTATTTTTAAGTTTTAAGAAATACAATAATATATTTTATACACAAAGAATAGAGCGTTTGGGTAAAATCATTCTTTATTACTCAAAAAATCCCTTCATCAGCAAAGCTGAAATAGCCGTTATCGCCAAAAATAAGATGGTCTAGTACGGGTATATCCAACATTTTGCCTGCTTCTTTTACTTTTTTAGTTAATTCCTTGTCAGCTTGACTTGGAGTTAAATTACCTGATGGATGATTATGCACCAAGATAATCGCCGAAGCTAAATATTCTAATGCAGCTTTAAAAATCATCTTTGGGTCGGCTACCGTTCCTGCCACTCCTCCGATACTTATTTGGTGTGGTTTTATTACTTCATTAGCTCGATTGAGTAACAAAACCCAAAATTGCTCGTGTTGTAAGTCCATTAAGTAGGGGCGAATAGCCTTGTAAGCATCTGATGATGAACCCACTTTCGTTTTTTTTAGAACCTCACTATCTTTTCTTCTTCGGCCTAATTCAAGTGCGGCGGCAATAGAAATGGCTTTAGCTTCGCCAATGCCTTTAAACTTCATTAAATCGTTGATACTCAGCTTAGCTAATTCATGGAGGTTATTATTGACACTCTGTAAAATTAACTTTGATAAATCAACGGCAGATAGTTCTCTTGTACCAGAACCAATCAAGATAGCAATCAACTCGGCATCCGAAAGTGCAGCTTTACCTTTCAGTAAAAGTTTTTCTCTCGGACGGTCTTCTTCAGCCCAAGATAAGATTTTACTAATCATTTTTTATAGAGAAACAGCAAAAGAAATATGGATTTCGAAATCCTAACTGAAACAAAAAATGCCCACGGAGAAAAGTGTTCCATGAGCAAAATATTGAAAATCTTAGAGCTAATTAAGCTAAAGAAGCGATATGCTTAGCTAAACCTGATTTTAAGTTAGCCGCTTTGTTTTTGTGAATAACATTCTTGCGAGCTAATTTATCTAAAGCAGAAGCTGCTGATTTGAACAACTCTGTAGCTGCTACTTTATCAGTAAGACCACGTAATTTTCTAACTAAAGTACGAGTTGTTTTATGTTGGTAACGATTTCTCAAACGCTTAGCTTCGTTTGCTCTGATACGCTTTAATGCTGACTTATGATTTGCCATTGTATTTTATAAATAATTGTCTTATTCTGAAATTGGAGTGCAAAATTAACTATTTTATATGAAACAAAAAACTTAATCTAAAATATTTTTCCTAAAAAATAAAGGCTTCGCACAAAGCGAAGCCTTTATTGAAGATTGCAAATAACTAAATACTAATTATTTAATCTCTGAATTGATAACCAATACTTTTTCCCAGTTTGCTTCGTTTGCTTTCTCAAAAGACTTGTATTGACTACTTTCACGGAATTTCTCAATTTCAGCATCTGTTCTGAATGTAAGATAATGCATTACATCATACTCCGCTGTTGAGTTTTCGTCGCTAAAAGTTTTACCAGCCGAATACCCTGCAATTTCTGGTAACTGACGCTTCAAATCTTGAAAGTCAGCCATGTGCTTTTTAATTGTTTCTGCTGAAGTTCCTTTTTTAAACTTAAAGCAAACAATACGTTGTTTTTGGGCCTTAGGAGGTGTATATGCCGAACCATATGCTACCATTAAAAAAGCAAATAGACCCAAAGCCATTGCTGGCATTAAATATCTTAATAATGATTTTTTCTGTGCTTGACTCATTTTGTGAAACCGAATAATATTTTGTATTACACTGCAAATATAACAGATATTATTCAAAAAAATTGCATTATTTCTAGAAAATATTTTATTGTTTTTGTAAATTTAGTATTTTGCCAAATATTATTCTGATTTTTAATCTAAGAGAAATATGGTGTCTTTCTGATGAAAAAATATTTTTTTGGGAATGAAGTTTAAATTTTAAGGATTTTCGAAAAAAAAAAATCCTTTCGTTAAAATTAGGTTCAAAATTTGGAACTTATTAGAAAAAAAGTATAATATTTTGCGTTTTCAAATGTAAAATTTATGCTTTTGGAATTTTTAGTGTACATAATACTTTGTTTTGTGACCTCAAAATCGAGAAATATTAAAAAAAAGTAAAAAACAACTTGCTGTAATGAATTTATTAAAAAGTGTAAAACAAAAAGGCCTGATTTGGTGCCTTTTATTGAGTAGTATTTGGTGTTTATCATCTTTTCGTTATCAATCAATTATTTGGGGATTTTTCGGCCACCAGCGAATCAATCGTTTAGCAGTTTTTACATTACCTCCTGAAATGTTTAGGTTCTACAAAAAGAATATTGATTTCATTACTGAAAATGCTGTAAATCCTGACCAACGGCGTTATGCTGTTAAGGGGGAAGCTCCGAGACATTTCATAGATTTAGATAAATATTCTGATTCCATTCGTAAGCAGCTACCATTGCTTTCTTGGAAAGAAGTGAGTGAGAAAATTTCAGAAGATACGCTTAATCGGCACGGGATTGTACCTTGGCATATAAACTTCATAAAGTACCAACTAACAGAGGCTTTTCGAAAAAAAGATGCTCGACGAATTTTAATGCTTTCGGCTGATATTGGTCACTACATTGCTGATGCAAATGTGCCGCTACACACTACCCAAAATTATAATGGACAATTAACTAACCAGACTGGTATTCATGGATTTTGGGAAAGTAGATTGCCTGAATTATTCGCTGATAATTACGATTTTTTTGTTGGACAAGCCGATTATGTAAAATCCCCACAAAAAAGAGCTTGGCAAGCTGTTTTGGGGGCAAACACAGCTTTAGATTCTGTACTAAGATTCGAACAAGAATTAACCAGCCATTTTGCTGAAGATAAAAAGTTTGGTTTTGATGAGCGAAATGGTATTACTACTAAAAGTTATTCAAAAGAGTTTTCGGAGCGATACCATACAATGCTTAAAAATCAAATAGAGCGTCAGATGCGTGCCTCTATAAAAATGGTTGGAGATTTTTGGCTAACGTGCTGGGTTGATGCGGGGCAGCCAGATTTGAATAGTTTGCTAGCCTATCAGCCAAGTAAAGAAGAAAAAGAGGCGGAATTAGCCGAAAAACAGTCGTGGCTGAAAAGGGTTTTGGATGTTAGAAAAGAAAGTGATAATTAAAGGTAGCCCGACAGGTATTTAGCCTGTCGGGCTATTTTCTTTATATTTTTATGAAAATTTTCTTCTTGTAAAGCCAATTTAGAATTAACCAATAAATGAGAAGCATGAGCCCACCATGCACAAGCGACTGATAAGGAAGCCCAAACAGATTGGCATAATTTTCACCTAAATGGATTTTTAAAGATTTTGAGATATAAACGCCAAGAGCATCGGCAATACAGTAGGCCGCAATTGAGTTCATACCAATTACTTTCAAGAAATAAGCCCAATCAGACTTTCCTCGAACATCTATTATCCAATAAAAAAATGCTAAGAACAAAAAGCATAAGCCGCCGCTGAAAAGCACCCAAGTGGGTGTCCAAATACGTTTGACATTTGGGCATATTCCTAAACGATTAAATATTATGCCAAGCATTAGCCCAGAAACGCCTAAAATAATGAATTGCTTGAGTTTTTCGTCTGCTTTTGTTTCTGATTTTAAGATATTTCCTGCTAAAAGTCCCAAAATCATTGTACCAAGTGTAGGGATAAAACTGAGGGTAGCATAGCCTCCACCATTAAATAAAAATGCCTTTTCACGAGGAAAAAGATTGAGAAACCAGCGGTCAAATGCCCAAGCAAAGTTGGTGTTTTTATTCCAATGAGCAGAAAAATCGCTCAGATTATGTTCCCAGTCTTTGGCAACACCCGCATTGACATAGTCGAAATTAGCATCGGGAAGTGGGTAAAGTGCAAAAGCTAACCAATAGCCAACGAGAATAATTATTAGAGCTGAAATCTGAACCTTTTGAGAGCGAAAAGCCAATAAAAATAAAAATGGATAGCCCATTCCAATTTGACTTAGCGTATCTTCAAATGTAAAATAAGTTTGAGATTTGTACTGAGAACGCAAAAAGATACCTAAAAGAATGAGAATTAAAGAACGTTTAAGTGCGTGTAAAAATGCAGCGTTAGTACCTTCTCTTTGTGTAAGTCTGCGTGCAATAGAGTACGGAAGAACCACGCCAACTAAGAATGAAAATGAGGGTTGAATGAGGTCGTGTAATGAACAACCAACCCATTCTACGTGGTCTTGGTGAAAAGCTAGGAATGCCCAAAATGAGCTTTCTGGTAGTGCTTCAGATACTTTTCCGAAGTGGAGTACTTCGGCCATCATCAGTAGCATTACAAAACCACGATAGATGTCGGCCGAAGTTAGTCGATTTTGTGAATTCATTAAGATTAGGGTTTATGTCCTAAATATAATGAATTTCTGAATTTATAGAACAAGTTTTCAACTTGTCATTATAGGTTAATGTGAAAATAATAAGTTTAAGACTTAATTTTATAAACGTACGATAACACGCCCCATTTGTCCACCTTTGAGTATTCTTTTTATTTCTTTAGAAAGACCCTTGATTGTGATTGTCTTTATAATAGATTGAATATCTTTTGGTTTCCATGATTTTGCTAAGTTTTTCCACATTTTTTTTCGCCATTCGATATCACATTCTGAAGAATCAATTCCAAACATCGAAACCCCTCTTAGGATAAATGGAAAAACAGTTGTAGGTAATTCAGGCGAATTAACTAAACCACAAATAGCAACAACTCCATTGTATTGCATTGATTTTAAGATAGTTGCTAGCATGTTGCCGCCAACAGTATCTACACAAGCTGCATAAACACCTTTAAGTAATGGACGCCCCGATTTATCATCTACTTCTTCGCGAGAAATTACTTCTTTCGCCCCAATTTTTAAAAGAAAATCCTTCCCTTCGGGTTTTCCCGTAACCCCCACCACATGAAAACCAAGTTTGGCAAGAATCATTACTGCCATTGTGCCTACGCCACCAGTAGCCCCTGTTACAATAACTTTACCTTTTTCAGGAGTAAGTCCGTTTTGTAAAAGTTTGTCAATGCAAAGTGCGGCAGTAAGACCAGCCGTGCCGAAAATCATACTTTCTTTGGGTTTTAATCCACGCGGAAGTTTTACTACCCATTTGGCTGGAACACGGATGTATTGCCCGAAACCACCAGCTGTATTCATGCCAAGGTCGAAGCCAGTTACGAGTACTTTATCTCCTTTTTGAAAATCAGTAGATTGACTATCCTCGACGATTCCCACAGCATCAATACCGGGTGTATGAGGATAATTACGCGTAACGCCTCTATTTCCAGTTGAAGATAGGGCATCTTTATAATTGAGTGAAGAATATTGTACCTTTATTAGTACTTCACCAGCTGGTAGATCTTCAATTTTTCGCTCAATGATATTTTGAGAGAAAGTCTTATCTTCGTTTTCGGTAATGTAGAATGCTTGGAAAGTTGACATTGTTTGATAGATTTGGTTGTACTCTTTTACATTTGAATACATCAAAAATCGCAATTTTGTTTTAGAATAGGAGTTTTTCTGGAGATTATTATTTTAAGGATAAAAAATAGTGTCTGTAAGAACATTATGATTTTTCCTTTGCAAGTTATTATAATTTATAAAAGGTATTAGAAGTAAGTTTTAAGTAATGGTAATTTTAGTATTTTGAATGAATAATTTTATCTTGAAAAAATATTTCATAATGAATAAAGAAAAAACAGCGATATTATTATTAATTATTTGGTGGGGAGCATTTACTTTTTATGCAGGTGTGGTTATTCCCATCGGTTCAAAAGCATTGGGAAGCCACACCCCAATGGGTTTTATCACGCAAGCTGTTACTGTGTACTTTAATTATTTGGCATTGTCGATATTTATCTTTTTTACTTTTGCTTTTCGGAAAGTTAAATGGGCGTACATTCTAGGTTTTTTATTAATCTTGGGTCAAATAAGCTTGTTTTTCTGGCATTATAAATTAGACCCAATGCTTAATTTTAAAACGCGTGTAGTTGTAGAAAAACAAGAATTCTACGCTCTTCATCGAGTTTATCTATTAACTTCTAGTGTTATTTGGTTGATTGTGAGCGGTGTATTGTTTAAGAACATTAGGTTTACCTAACAATTTGTTGGCTGGGAATTGTAGGCTGAAAACCGCCTTTAAAATCAGGTTTTGCATAACGATTGCTTGAACTAAAGATTTGAATTTCGGTTAAAACTGTCATAGTTTCAGTATTGATAAACTCAGGGAGCTGATTATCTGGATATTTCATTGAAGGATTTTCACTGAGATTTTCAAAGACAAAAGCAATGGGTAAAATATAAGTTCCTTCATAGCCTAAACCGAGTAGGGGTAGTTTTTTCAAGCCCCTTTTGATAGATGCCTCAAAGCCGATACTTTTCTCAACATGATTGGCCATTTTTGGGTAAAATATCTCTACACCCTCAATTTTACCAGATTTGGTTACACTAAATTTCGTGAATATTCGTCCATAAATACTTGAAAGCGTAGCTACTTTAGGATATTCAATTGTTTTTTTCGCTAACTCAAAGAATACCAAATTTCTATCTAAATCTTTTTGGGCGTAGGTTTGAGTAGTAATGAAGATGCATAAAAAAGATGCCAAAGTAGCTTTCATGTTGAATGTGATTTTAGTGAAATTAATAGCGTTTCTATACAAACTTGTAGAAAAAATAATATAAAAACAAAAAGGCCTCAAGATTTCTCTTGAAGCCTTTTTTATAAAATATGGTTTGAATGACTATTACATCATGCCGCCCATACCACCACCGTGTGCATGGCCCATATCTGGAGCTTTTTCTTCTGGAATATCAGATACGACTGCTTCAGTTGTAAGCAATAAACCAGCAATCGAAGCAGCGTTTTCAAGAGCCAAACGAGTTACTTTCGTAGGGTCGATGATACCAGCCGCTAACATATTTTCAAATTTATCTTCGCGAGCATTATAACCGTAGTCATCTTTGCCAGCTTTTATTTCTTGTACAATTACTGAACCTTCGCCACCAGCATTAGCAACGATTGTACGCAATGGTGATTCGATTGCCGAACGGATGATTGCGATACCAGTTGTTTCGTCAGCGTTTGCACCTTCAAGACCTGCTAAAGCAGCTTGAGCACGGATTAAAGCTACACCACCACCAGCAACGATACCTTCTTCTACCGCAGCACGAGTTGCGTGAAGTGCATCATCTACACGGTCTTTTTTCTCTTTCATTTCAACTTCTGTTGCAGCACCGATGTAGATAATAGCTACACCGCCTGACAACTTAGCTAAACGCTCTTGTAATTTCTCACGATCGTAGTCAGAAGTTGTAGTTTCGATTTGAGCTTTGATTTGGTTTATGCGTGCAGTGATTTGGTCTTGGTCACCAGCACCATTAACAACTGTAGTATTGTCTTTGTCGATAATGATTTTATCGCAGTGACCTAAGTATGAAATATCTGCATTTTCAAGTTTGAATCCTCTTTCTTCAGCGATTACAGTACCACCAGTAAGGATTGCGATGTCTTCCAACATTGCTTTACGACGGTCGCCAAAGCCTGGAGCTTTTACAGCACAAACTTTCAATGCACCACGGATTTTGTTTACTACTAATGTAGCAAGAGCTTCGCCATCTACATCTTCAGCGATGATTAATAACGGACGGCCAGTTTGAGCTACACCTTCTAACACTGGAAGAAGTTCTTTCATTGAAGAAACTTTCTTCTCAGAAATCAAGATGAATGGTTTTTCCATCTCAACTTCCATTTTCTCAGCGTTAGTAACGAAATATGGAGATAAATAACCTCTGTCAAACTGCATACCTTCTACAGTTTTTACTTCTGTTTCAGTACCACGAGCTTCTTCAACAGTGATAACGCCTTCTTTACCTACTTTCTCCATTGCATTTGCAATCATTTGACCAATTTCATGGTCATTGTTTGCCGAGATAGTAGCAACTTGTTCGATTTCCTTTGAAGTAGAGATTGCTTTAGATTGATCTTTTAAAGCACCAACTATTGCGGTAACCGCTTTGTCGATACCACGTTTCAAATCCATTGGATTCGCTCCAGCAGCTACGTTTTTAGCACCGATAGTGTAGATAGCTTGTGCTAATACAGTAGCAGTTGTAGTACCATCACCCGCTTGGTCAGCAGTTTTAGAAGCTACTTCTTTTACTAATTGAGCACCCATGTTTTCAATCGAATCTTTCAATTCGATTTCTTTTGCCACACTCACACCGTCTTTAGTGATTGATGGAGAACCGAATTTTTTGTCGATGATTACGTTACGACCTTTTGGTCCTAATGTTACTTTTACTGCGTTTGCAAGAGTGTCAACACCTCTTTTCAATTTCTCTCTTGCATCTGTATCAAATATAATTTGCTTTGCCATTTTTTTTAAAAATAAAAAATTAAGAATTAAAAATTAATAATTGTCGAAAATTATAGAGTGTATCCTGTAAAATGACATTTTTCATTCTACATTCTTAATTGTTTTAGACAATAGCGTAAATGTCTGATTCACGCATGATAAGATATTCTTTACCATCAACAGTGATTTCCGTTCCAGCATATTTACCGTAAAGAACGTTGTCACCTACTTTCAATAAAGTTGGTTCGTCTTTCTTTCCTGGGCCAACCGCTACAACGATTCCTCTTTGTGGTTTTTCTTTTGCGGTGTCAGGGATAATGATACCAAATGCTGTTTTTTCTTCTGCCGGAGCAGCTTCTACCAATACTCTGTCTGCTAAAGGCTTAATGTTTACTGACATCTTATTTTTGAATTTTTAGAGTTTAAAAAATTAGTTATGAGTAATGAAATATGAATTATGAGATTATTTGTCGGTTTTGTCGTAGCAAAATTTATGATAATCGAGCAACTCATAATTCGTATCTCATATCTAATGATTTTGCGATGACAATTCCACAAAAGTTTTGCCAACGGCCGACAAAGGTACTGTTTTCTGCCAAAATTTCAGTTTTGACTGACAAAAATGTTTCAAAGACTGACATGTTTTTTTGTGTCATACTCCGAAATAGCAATAAATGTCAGTATTTAACTCAGAAAAAACTGTATTATTTGAAGTTAAATCTTAATGCCAAACCCAATGAGTTTTCATCGGGTTTGAGTTGTAAATTGGCAGAAGTGGGTTGTCCGAGTGCTTGATTGTATCTAATTGCAGCTCTTTTTATATGAGCTTTGCCAATAATGTTGCAGGTGATACTGCCTACAAGCGACACCCCAAGCATGCCAAGATAGGTGCCAGAATAATAGCCACTTTGTCGGGTTCGTGCTTTATTGAGCGTTGAAAGTATGTAGATGGTCGGAATAAAACTGATAGCTTGCCCTACACCATTAAATATTTTGTAGCGTTTATAATGATAATTGACAATAGGGTCATTCAATTCAAAAAAAGGTACTTCAAGCGAATTGAAACCGCTTAATCTTCTTTCTCCATAATAATATGTTCCGTTTACCTTCTGTAAAGGTTTTAGGTAATAATGTTTACGGGTTATATTCGATTTATAAAAACTTGAATCTTTTTGAGCAAATAGACTAAATGATGACACTATCAGTATAACTATGGTAAGGGTTTTCATGAATGTTTATTTTATGAAAGGCAAATTGCCTTGAAACTTTCGCTTATGCTAATATTGGTTTAATGACTTTTCCACCTACATCGGTCAACCTAAATGGTCGTCCTTGGAAAGCATAGGTTAATTTTTCATGGTCAAAACCCATAAGGTTTAAAATGGTTGCTTGGAGGTCATGAACGTGCGTGCGGTCTTTTACACCATAATAACCCAAATCATCAGTTTCGCCGAAAGAAACTCCTTTTTTCAATCCACCACCTGCCATAAAAACAGTAAATGCTTCTAAATGGTGGTCTCGGCCTTTGAATGGAAGCGTTTGCCCATCGCGATTTTCTTGCATGGGTGTTCGACCAAATTCACCTCCCCAAACAATGAGTGTTTCATCGAGTAAACCACGCATTTTTAAGTCTTTGATGAGAGCCGTGACAGCACGGTCAGTAACCTGACATAAATCTTTAAAGCCTCCATCGAGTGAAAGCCTTTGGTCGGTGCCGTGCGAATCCCAGCCCCAGTGAAAAAGTTGCACAAAACGTACACCATTCTCCACTAAACGTCTTGCTAAAAGACAATTATTGGCAAATGAACCCTCACCTGGAACCGCCCCATACATATTTCTTACCCATTCAGGCTCTTTACTGGTGTCCATTACTTCAGGCACTGAAACTTGCATTCTAAAAGCCATTTCGTATTGTGAAATACGTGTCAGAATTTCGGGGTCTTGTACGGTCTCATATTGTTGGCGATTGATTTCGTTAATTGCTTCAATAGTTTGTTTTCGAATATCTCTACTCATGCCATGTGGGTCAGAAACGTATAAAACAGGGTCACCACCCGTACGACACTGCACACCTTGATAAATAGATGGCAAAAAACCATTTCCCCAAACACTTTTACCTGCATCGGGGCTTCGGCCTCCAGAAGCCAGTACGATAAAACCGGGTAAATTCTGATTTTCAGAACCTAAACCATACACTGACCAAGCACCTAAACTTGGCCTCCCTAATCGGGCACTGCCTGTGTGCATGAGCAATTGGGCAGGGGCATGGTTAAACTGGTCGGTATACATGGCCTTCAGAAAGGTAAGGTCATCAGCTACTTCGGGTAGATAGGGTAGGAAGTCTGAAATTAAAGCCCCCGATTCTCCATGTTGACTAAATTTTCCAATTGAGCCAAGCATTTTAGGTACTCCTCTAATAAATGCAAATTTTTTCCCTTCTAAAAATTCTTGTGGACAGTCTTTCCCATCAAATTTTTGAAGAGCAGGTTTGTAATCAAAAAGTTCTAATTGTGAAGGAGCTCCCGCCATGTGTATGTAAATCACTTGCTTAACTTTTGGCGGAAAATGAGGTTGTTTTGGATACATTGGGTCAGTTTGAAGCATATCATTTGATGCTTTTTCATTGCCCGAAAAACAGCCACCAAGTAATGAGCTAAATGCCATTGTGCCTAGTCCAGTTGTGCAGGTTTGTAAGAAATGGCGACGGGTTTGGTATTGAGCTTCAGCCAATAAAAATTCTTTGATTAACTTTTGCATGGTAAGGGTTGAATTTGCCTACTAAGTTAGGTATTTATTGCGAGAAGACACTATTAAAAAAATAAAAAGTCCTCAACGTTTTTAAGATTGAGGACTTTAAAAAGTTTTATGATAAACTTACTTTTTTTGCATTGATACTCTCATATACCCCATCCCAAAGTTCGATACGCTTTTTGAGCGATTCGATGGTAGCATTTTCGGCTTCTTGCCAAAATGTTTCGTTATCTCCACAGAGATTAGCGGTCATTTCTAAGGCCAAATGACTATGATGGTCGCCATCTACTTCGATGTGTCGTTCGAGATAATATTTAAAAATTGATATTCTCTCAGGAATACTCAAATGAATATCATTGATAATTGATAGAAACATTCCCGGTATTAAATCTTCTCTACCAAATGTAAAAATAGCTGCTTGAAGGTAAGATTTTTGACTTTTAATAATATCAAAGGTAAAATTTACAAAACTACGAGCAGCTTTTGGTGTACCTGCAACTACAAATGCTGAATCGAAATTTTCAGATTCTTTCAATACTTCAATAAACTTTTCAATGTGGCTTGTATCGGCCTCAGCTTGGTGCATGGCATCGAGGTAAAGTTCAAAGTGACTTTTACGATTACCATCCATATCAACATCTGATTCTTCTCCAACTACAATTTCGTTGATTAAATAACGAGTATCGGCAGAAGCGGTAGGAAACCAAGGAACTTTTGTACACGTAAGGTTATTTTGAAGTGATTTCAGTAACGACATAAAGTCCCAAACGGCATACACGTGGTATTGCATAAATACCTTTAGGTCGTTGAGATCATTGATGACAGAGTAAACTTTGTGATTAATAATTTGCTGTCGGAGCGGTTCGATTTTTTCTTGAATACGGTTAATGTAATGACTCATTTTACTTTGGTTTGTTTATTTCTTAAACTTTCTGTCTTACTGAATAGTTTGAATGTGGCCTTAAAAATACTTGATAAAAATAATTAAGTTATTTCTCTGATTAAGTTTATGATGCTTTAATAAAGAAATGTTTAAAATATTACCTGATTTATTATTAACATTAAACTTGGAAGTTTAATGTTGATTTTCTACTAAATTGAGAAAATATCAAACCTAACCTACTTATGATGATTAAGATTTGTTTCATTATTCATGGGAAAACCACAAATAAAGTTTCGCTAAGCGGTAAGCTAAAAAAAACTTTCGATGCTAATAATTTTATAGTAAAAATCATAGAAACTGAATATGCCAGCCATGCAATATTGCTAACAGAAAGTGTAGTAAACGAAGGATTTACAATTATTGTTGCTTGTGGTGGAGACGGAACCCTCAATGAAGTTGTCAATGGAGTTATGAACGTAGGGAATGAAAGTGTAAAAGTATGTTTATTGCCCAATGGTTCGGGCAATGATTTTGCTAAAACCATTATTCCAACACAAACCATTGAGTCTTTAAAGGAAGCTATTTTGACAGGAAGTATTAAAAAAATTGATGTAGGATTGGCCACCTTTAAAGATAAAAATGGTCAGCAAGCAAGCCGCTATTACATCAATATTACCGATGTTGGCATTGGAGGTGTAATTGCCAAAGAGCTTTTTTATGCAAGTAGGTTTTTTGGTGCAACTTTAACTTATCAGTATTTTATTCTTAAAAACTTTATCACTTACAGACCTCAAAATATCATTGTTAAAGGCGATGATTTTGTGTATGAAAGTAAAGTTATGAATTTTTGTGCCGCTAATGGAAAGTTTTTTGGGAGTGGACTTGGTATTGCCCCCGAAGCAAAAGTAGATGATGGCTTGATTGAAGCAGTTGCAATTGGAGATGTGAATTTGATTGATTATTTTTTGAATTTCCCTAAGATTAAAAGATGTGAACGTTTGACACATAAAGCAGTCAAATATTTTAAATCAAAATCTTTAAGTTTTGAGTCAGAAAGTGCAAATACTCCTATTGATATGGATGGAGAATTCGTTGGTTTTTTACCGATGAGTGTTACCGTGAAACATAAAAGTATAAATTTTATCGTCTAAAAATGATTACTGAACAACGTGTTCGAGCATTGGCTTTATCGTTTGAAAATGCCGAAGAATTACCGCATTTCGAAAAGATTTCATTTCGAGTGAAAAAGAAAATTTTTGCCACACTCAATCTGAAAGAAAATAGAGCAACACTTAAACTCTCAGAAACTGATCAGTCAATATTTTCGCTGTATGGCGATAAAACGACGGTTTATCCTGTACCGAATAAATGGGGCAAAATGGGATGGACGCAATTTCGCTTGGATAAAATTGAAGAGGCTTTTTTTTATGATGCACTCGTAGCGGCTTACTGCGAAGTTGCACCAAAAATTCTCGCAGAAAAATATTTGAATAGTTAAAATCCAAAAAAGTCCGAAATGTTATTATAGAATTTCGGACTTTTTGGTTGCTATATTTTAGAAAACCTCAAAAATCATCGTAGATTTTGGCGAAATTGTTAGGCCATTTTTCAAGGTTTGGATTTCGTTGTTCAGAATATTTTTGGCGGAAGTTTTATTCTGCAAGATTTCATCAAAACGCTTCGTATCGAGCGTAGAAGATTTATCATTTTTATTCATCACAACCATCACCGTTTTCTTATTATCGTATCTAAAATACACATAAATTCCATCAAAAGGTGCAAAATGTAGTGTTTTTCCATGGGCAATTACTGAATTATTTTTCCGCCAATTTAGCAGTTCCTTCAAATACGCTTTAGTACTTTTTTGTGCTTCTGTAAGGCCCTTTTCGGTGAAAACATTGACAGTATCTTCTTTCCAACCACCGGGCAAATCCGAACGAATCAGTCCATCTACTTTATGATGCCCCGTGTTTTGCATCAAAACTTCGGTTCCGTAATAAATTTGAGGTATTCCACGCGTAGTAAGCAAGTAGCCTAATGCCATTTTAGTAAGGTCAACATCTTCGTTGAGTTGTGTAAAAATGCGGTCCATATCGTGGTTATCGCCCATAATTAGAATATTCGAAGGGTCGGCATACACAAAATCATTTGCCAATGCCTCATACAAAACAACCAAGCCCTTTCCCCAAGTTTCTTTTTCTTTGAGGGCATTGACGAGGGCTTCTTGCAGTGGAAAATCCATGATACTTGTCAGGCAACCATTATAGCCATCGGCATTTTTTTTGCCTCTTTGCCAGTACGAAGTGATGAGCGGATTTACACTCCATTCTTCACCAACGATGCTAAAATTTGGGTATTCATCCATAATTGCACAACTCCAGTTTTTCAAGAAAGTCTTATCCGAATATCCGTAGGTGTCTTGACGAACTCCGCCCAATTGAAGGGTTTCAATCCACCATATTGTATTCTGTATTAAGTAGTTAGCCATAAAAGGGTTTTCACCGTTCATGTCAGGCATCATTCTATCAAACCAACCTTTTTTCATAAACGCTTTGTCATAATCAGAGGCATAAAGGTCTTGATTGACCGTGCGACGATGATTGGTTGAGGTTTTGGTATCGGGATAATTGAGCCAGTTTTTAAAGGGCAAATCATCTGTCCACCAATAGCCGTAGCCAGTATGATTCAATACTTCATCAAAAATTAATTTTATACCCTTTTGGCGAGCTTTGCTCGAAAGTTCCTTATAGTCATCGATTGTGCCGTATCTGGGGTCAACTTTGTAATGGTTCGTAATGGCATAGCCATGATAAGAGTAGCCCGACATATTATTTTCAAGCACAGGAGTTGGCCAAATAGCCGTAAAACCCATGGTGGCAATGTAGTCAAGGCTATTGATCATTCCTCTAATATCGCCGCCATGGCGTCCGCCATCAAAACCACGATTGATTTTTGCTTCATTCATGCCCGCAACCACATCATTTGAGTAATCACCATTGACAAAGCGGTCGGGTGTGATAAGGTAAATGACATCAGAAGAATTAAACCCACGCATTTGGGCTGATGCTTGTTGCTTAGGTAGCAGACTATAATTGTACGTATAAACGGTTTTGCCCGCTTTCTTAAAATTGATAGTGAAATTACCCGCTTTGGCGGTTTTGGCAATTACTAAATCAAGGAAAAGATAGTTTTTGCTATCAGCTTTATTGACTTTTTTGATACTTACCCCTGCATAATTAATAGAGGGTTGAGTTTCGGAAATATTTTCACCATGAATCAATAATTGCAAGTTTGGATTCTTCAAGCCTACCCACCAATTCAATGGCTCAACGTGATGAATTTGAGCATTTGCCACGAAATGAAAGCAGCAGAGATATATAAGGAAGTAAATTTTTTTCATTTGTTTAATAAGAATTTTAATGGAATATCAAGACGTTGATTCCAAGATTTTTCTGAATGGTCGGCACCAATAAATTCTTTTGTAAGCCAATTTTTATCAGAAAATCCTTTTGATTTCATAACAATATCGACCTTTTCTTGGAAAGGCTTGTAAAGTGCATCTAAGGTTTCTGTACCATAATCGAAATATATTTTATGCTTTTGCGGCGAAGGTAAATATAATTGTAAGTATTGCAAAAATGTTGCTGGAATAGGGTTATTTTCTACCGTAAAAGTGCCAACCCAGTGCGTTGACAAACAAGCGGCACCCGCAAAAATTTGGGGGTATTCACAAATGGCATACATCGAAATCAATCCACCCATGCTTGAGCCACCAATAAATGTATGTTTTTGGTCTGTGAAAACAGCGTATTTTTTATCAATGAAAGGTTTGAGTTCTTCTACGATGAATTTTAAGTAATTATCAGAATTGATTTTACCTGCAAAAAGTGCTTGGTTTTTTCCACGAGTGGCCTTGTAGATTGAATCTTGTTGGTTTTGACTGAGCATTTCAAAGGGTTTTTGTGGAAAATAATCGGAATGTCGATTAGCTGCTATATTCCAAATACCCACAACGATGCAGTTTTGAATGGTTTTTTCATCCAGTAATTTTGTCATTACCTCATCTACATCCCAAGCTTGTTTATTCCAAGTGCTTGAGGCATCAAAGAGCATTTGGCCATCGTGCATATAAAGCACTGAAAATTTGCTTTTACCATCGTAGTTTTTCGGTAGCCAAACATCTACATTTCGAGCAGCAACATATTTCGATTGAAAATCAGTTTGTCTTTCTAATCGACCACTCGATACCACCTGTGCATACGTGTTGAGTGCGAAAAAACAAAACAGAAGAATATTAATGATAGCATTCATTTTTATCATGAAAATAGGTTAAAGTGTTGGTTATAAGTGGAATATGAATAGTGGTTTCTGTGCAAAGACTCAAAAAAATCTGCATAACAAACGTTATGCAGATTCTGATTATTAAACCTATGATGAATCTTATTTCACCTTTGTAGCTTTGTAAGTTGGCTTGGCAGGGTCTTTTAGGTCTAAAACAAAGTTCCACGTACCAGCTTTTACTCCAAAGTTTTTACCACCGTCTTTCAATGCTCCACTTGCGGCAATTGGGTCTGGCTCGGTGCTATTGGCTGAGCCATAATTTACACCCCAATCATCATTCAATCTGAATTTGATTTGGCCATCTTTCAGCACTACATTGTTCAGATACCAAGTTTCGGTGCTGAGGTCATAGCTGAATTTTTGGTCAGGTTTGTCGCCCCAACCTGTGGCAGTAGCATCGCCCACAATCCCCCACGGAGCATATTTTGTAATCGTATATTTCATTTTTTTGAAATCTACCGTAATTAAGTATGTTCCTTTTTTTGCTGCAATGTTATCGCCACCTTCTTTCAATACTCCGTTCGAACCACCATAATTTACCCCCCAGTCGTTGTCTTTACGAATCTTGAACTCACCATCAATAAGTGTCACAATGCCAGTCCAAAGGTCAACGCTTGGGTCATAGTTGAGCGGAGCATCGGGCGTTGCCCCCCAGTTATTGAAGGCACTTCCCACAATTCCCCAAGAGTATTTCTCAACCTTGTAAGTAAGTGCAACTGGGTTAAAGGTGATTTTATAAGTTCCCGCTTTTACAGCAATATTATCACCATCTTTTTTCAAAACACCATTTGTTCCACCATAATTTACTGCCCAGTTGTTGTTTTCACGAATCTTGATTTCACCGTCTTTCAACGTTACATACGCTACAAATACATTCGGAACTTCAGTTTTGTAGAATGGCATATCAGGGCCATCCCAGCCGTTGGTTGTGGCACTTCCCACTACACCCCAAGTTGAGCTAAGGTCTAATTTGTCAAGATAAGGCGTGGCCGTAAGGCTACTCACTGTCGAACTCAAAACCGTAGAAGCTCCCATCGTAGCGGTTATCTTGATGTCGATGTCGGCAGGTGTGCCAGGGGCAAGTCCAAGTCCCAATAAAATGCCGTTTAACTCAGCAGTCGTAAAGGTTTTCTTAAGGTCAGAACCAGCTGTAATGGCCGATGCTTTCGAGAAATTTCCACCTTTTTTATCAATCAAAATGGTATTGGTAGCTGCTGCACTAAAACCATAATCGACTGCCCATGAGATAGTTAGAGCTTCTTTGGTGGCATTGTCTTTATTCAATACAACGCTTTTGCTCGAAAGCGTAACCACAGGAGCTGCCCCTGTGCTTAAAATTGCTCGTTCTTCTTCTTTTTCGCAGCCCCACGCAAACAAAATCGCCAGCCCGAAAAGAAATAATTTATTGAATGTTTTCATATTTTTATCTTAGATTTTTAGGTTTTAGAATTGAGGTTTTAGGTATTAATTTTAAAATAAACTATGTCTAAAACCTATCTTCTATTGCCTTATTAATATCCTGTATTTTGTTTCAAAGTAGGGTTTGCAATAAGGTCAGAAGCCGCCAACGGGAATACCGAACGGAAAGTTTCTACGTCTTTTCCTGCTTTGATTCCACCTTTCCAAGCCCAATTATAGCCAGTTGTAAACTTCCCAAATCGAACTAAGTCAGTGCGGCGATGTGCTTCCCAGTATAATTCACGACCACGCTCGGCCAAAAGATTGTCGAGTGTCAGTGAAGAAAGGTTGGCTGCACCTGCACGTTTGCGAAGTGAGTTTACTAAGCTAAGAGCCAAAGTACCATCGCCACTACCGCCACGAGTAACGGCTTCGGCATAAATTAAATAAGCATCGGCTAATCTAAATAACGGGAAATCGGTGTCCGTATGCGTTAGGTTTTTGCCTGGTTTTCCATCTCTTTTTACGTTTTTCCATTTCGTAACGGCATAACCATTCGAGAAAGTACCTACTTCATCAATTTCTAATTCTTGTCCGTTTGTGTAGAACATTCCACGTTTATCGGCTTTGTCATTGAATAAAGACACAAATTCTTTGGTTGTACGGAAGCCGCTCCAACCACCGTCAACGCCAAATTCAGCGGCATTCATGCTTCCACCTATCGAAGCGTGAATGATGGTTGTAGTTCCACCCCAAGTTTGGGTTTCGTTTCCATCATAGTTGATAACAAAAATGTTTTCGGTAGAAAGGTGGTTGTCAGCTAAGAAATTGTGCTGATAATTGTTTTCGAGCGTATAACCCGCATCAATTACTTTTTTGGCGTAAAGGGCTGCTTCGCTGTATTTTTTCTGACCAGTATAAACCTCTGCATTCAAATATAATTTAGCTAAAACCATCCAAGCAGCTGCTTTATCGGCTCTACCGTATTCATTTTTGCGAGCGTCAGGAAGTTCGGTTTCAAGAGCTTTCAATTCGGTTTCTAAGTAATTGAATAATTCTTGACGAGATGCCTGTTTAGGCAAATCAGAACCTACTTTATCGTTTTCGGTTACGAGTGGAATACTACCAAAAAGGTCGATTCCATGCGAATAAACCAATGCACGAATAAAACGTGCTTCTGCACGGTAGTTTTTAATATCTTGTGAATTGGCAATGCCACGGCTACTTAATTTTGCATCGGTCGTTTCACGCAAAAACTCATTAGCTACGGCTGCTTGGAACAAGATTCTTGAATAAAATGCTGATGTCCAAGCATTTGAGGCTGTCCAAGACATTTTGTGCAAATCAGGTAAACCTGGGTCACCCCAACCTACGATTGCTTCATCGGTCGTAAATTCTTGCAAGTACCAATACACACGCATATAGCCCTGAAAACCACCATCGAAGTTTTTCAAATCTACATCATCGTCTTTTGGTTTGATACCTGAAACCGCCAAACCTGCGTATAATTTTGCCAAAATCTCTTTGTAATTATTGGCATCTTGATAAACCAATTCTGAAACTTGCCCCACATAGGGCTTGGTATCTAAGTCTTTGCACGACCCCATCACGAAAATCAGTGCTAAAACGGCTATTAATTTTTTAGATATATTTTTCATTTGAAATTTAGAATTAGAAGTTGATGTTTAAGCCTACCGAATAAGTGCGTGGTCTTGGATAGATTTGACGGTCGATACCATCGGCAATCTCTGGGTCTAAACCTTTATATTTCGTGATTACGAATACATTTTGCACCACAAACGATAATTGAGCTTGGATTTTCTTCGCTCTAAACAAATCGCTCAAATTATAACCTACGTTCAAGTTGTCCATGCGTAAGAATGAAGCGTTTTGTACGTAATAATCTGAAAGAATGGTTTGGTCAGTGCGAGTTTTGAAGTTTGTTTCTAAAACATTGGCCGAAACGTTATTGATGAAGTTGCCCGCACCCGTAATGTTTTGGTAAGTAGCCATGCTTGAATAAATATTATTCAAGGCGTAATTGCCGATGTTTGAACGCATTACAAAGCCTAAACTTGCTTTTTTGTAAGACATCTGAGAGCTAAAACCTAAGAAATATTTAGGAACAGCCGATTGATAACGATAACGATCTAATTCCGTAATTTTTCCATCGCCATTGAGGTCAGCAAATAAGCCTTCGATTGGCTTTCCTGCTTCGTCATATACTTGTTTGTACACGAAGAATGTATTTGGCGTGTAGCCAGTTGAATGCACTTGTGCGTAGTTTCCTACACCACCACTGATGCCACCTACCAAAACACCTACGTAAGTCGGGTTATCAACTTTGGTCAAAGCCGTGATTTTTCTTTCGTTATAAGTAAAGTTTCCACTAATATCCCAATTGAAGTTTTTGTTCATGATTGGTGTATAGTTTATCACCACTTCAAGACCTTTGTTTTCGAGTGTTCCAACGTTGGTTGTTACTTTATTACTGAAGTTTGAGCCCGCCGCTACGTCGATTTCGTTAATCAAATCGGTAGTTTTCTTTTGGTAAACATCAATGCTACCCGAAATACGTGCTTTTTTCAATCCAAAATCTAATCCTAAGTTAGTAGAAGCCGTTTGTTCCCATTTGATATTTGGGTCATAAGCATTTGGGCGAAGTACATCGTAGTATCTATCACCAAATTGGTACTTCAAGCCTTGTCCTTTCGTGTAAGCATTCAAGTACGGATAATCGCCTGTTGATAAATCTTGTTGACCAGTAAGTCCCCAACCGAAGCGAAGTTTTAAATCAGAGAAAATCTCATCGTTTTTGAATTCTTTGTTGAGTTTCCATGCTAAAGCTACCGACGGGAATGTTCCCCAACGATTTTCTGGAGCAAAACGAGACGACCCATCACGGCGAACGGTTACGGTTGCCAAATATTTATCATTTAATGAATAATTCAAACGACCGAAAAATGAAAGTAGAGCATAGTCAGTTTTGAAGTACGAGTAAATTGGCACTACACCGCTGTTACCGTAAGTAGTTCCGTTTTCGTTTTCTCTCACAAATCCTTGGTTTTCAGCACCCGCCATGATATTAATCGACTGACCATTCAAGCCTTTTACATAGTTTAAGTAAAACTGGTTGGTGAAATTATTACGAGTTTGGGTATAATAGCCAACCGAACCTTGATTAGTAAATGAAGTAGCCGAAAGTAAGTTTGATTCAGTTTGGTCGCCTCTGGTATTTGAGCGGTCGAAACCAACATTCCAAACGGCACGAAGGTCTGGGAAGAAATGGAATTTGTAATCAGCTTGGATATTTCCAATCATACGATTAAGCGTTCCGACATTACTTTTTAGGTTCAATAAAGCCAGTGGATTAATTGGTGCTAAACCAGCCAAATCACCATTTTGTGCCAACCATTGGAAATAACCACCAAATTTGTTTTCGGCATAGACATTTTGAGTTGGGTCGAAACCAATGGCACTTCCAATAGCTCCTTCATCAGCAAAATTGCTTTTGGTTGATGAATATTTGAAGTTAATATCAAGTTTTAAATGCGATTTGAAGAACGTAGGCGTAAGACCAACCGATGTTGAAGTTCTATCCATCGACGAAGTTTTCAAAATACCATTTTGTTTGGTATAACCCACTGATACACGATAAGGCATTGTTTTCAAATTTCCTGTTACACTCAAATTATTATCGCTACTCAAAGCTGTACGGAAAATTTGGTCTTGCCAGTTGGTATTGGCATTTCCCAAAAGTTTTTGCTGTGTGGCAGTTCCGTAAGTTTTCACGGCTGTTCTGAACTCATCAGCTGTAAGTACATCTACGTTATTCACTCTTGTGGCTGACGAAAACAATGTACTAAACGCCACATTAAGCTTATCTTTTTTGCTTCCTTTTTTGGTAGTGATGATGATTACACCATTGGCCGCACGTGAACCATAAATGGCTGCTGCTGAGGCATCTTTCAAGATATTAAACGATTCAATATCATTTGGATTAATAAAACTCAAAGGGTTAGCAGCACCCGAAACATTGCTATTGTCGAGCGGAATACCATCAATGACAATAAGTGGGTCATTACTGGCACTTAACGACGAACCACCACGAATACGGATACGACTACCCGACCCTGGAGCTCCACCATTTGAGGTGATTTGCACACCCGCCAATTTACCCGAAACCAATTGCTCAGGCGTAGCGATGTTTCCTTTTACGAAGTCAGTCGAAGTGATTGAAGTAATTGAACCTGTTAAATCTTGTTTCTTTTGTGTACCGTAACCTACCACTACCACTTCTTGCAAGATTTTGTTGTCATCAACCAATTTTACATCAATCGTTGAGCGATTACCCACCGCAATTTCTTGAGTTGCTTTACCAATAAAACTGAAAACTAATGTTGCATTAGCTGGCACTGCTACTTGGTAGCTACCACTGGCATCGGTTTGTGTTCCTGTACTTGTTCCTTTGACCGAAACCGATACACCCGGCATAGGAGACCCATCGTTTTGGTCAGTAACTTTTCCGCTTACTGTTTTTTGTGCAAAAGTCACGCTCGTGAGCATTACCGCAAGCAATACCGAAACGATACCCTTACAGTAAGCCATGCGTTGGACTCCCGCCGCAGTTAAGACTTTCCAATTGTTAAAGTATTTGTTCATAGTTTTGAAAAGTAGTTTGTTTTAAAAATTAAAGTATTTAGTTAAAGTTTTTTGTTTATCAAGAAGTCTGATTTTACTCCATTTCTGTTGACTGTGGACAATCGACTGCGGAATAAATCTTTTACTTATAAAGCTTTTGATTGAAAAAATCGAAAACTGGCAATGCTTCGTTACCTTTCTCAGCATCAAAGAAAATGGCATTGTCCCAATGGGAGCCTTTTCCCCAAGCTGTACTACAATTGGTCGAAATCCAAGCGGGTTCCCAGTAGATAATTCCTTCTCCACCACCTTTCACGACTGCTTTTGTCAGGTCAATCATAAATTTTAGTTGCCCATCAGGCGTGTAGTCATAGCCTGCAATTTTTCCTTCACCGTCCAGCAAATTGTTGGCAGCATCAAAGTTTTTTGGCGAGTACGGATAGCCCGTTTCAACAATCATCACTCGTTTATTAAAATCGACTTTCAGTCTTTTTACTTCATTTGTTAAACCTAAAAGGCTGAATTTCGACCATTTTGGGTAATAAGAAAGACCAATCCAATCATAGTTGAGGATGCCGTTTTTCTTAGCATTTTCAAACCAATTATAAGCGTCATCGGGCTGAGCGATGTGCAGCATGGTTTGGATTTTTGTTCCTCTTGTAGCTGAAATTTTATTGACAGCCTCAATTCCTCTGTTCAGCAATGCCACATTTCGTTGCCAGTTGATAGTTTTGGCAGCATCTTTTGTGTATTGCATTACTTCACTATTGATTTCGTTGCCTACTTGCACAAATTCGGGCGTAAGATTGGCATTAGCGAGTTTGTTGAGTATATTAAAAGTGTAGGTATAAACAGTATCTCCCAGAATTTTGGTGTCTTTAATATTCTCCCATGCTTTCGGAATAGTTTGATGAGCAGGGTCGGCCCAAGTATCGGAGTAGTGGAAATCGAGCAGTACTTGCATATTTTGCTCTTTTGCTCTGCGAATACTTTTCTTGATGTCTTCAAAAGTTGAATACTTTGTCCAATCGGGCGAATGCCACAAGCGAACTCTTACTATGTTTGCCCCTTTGTCTTTGAAGAGTTTGTAGGGGTCAACTTTCGTACCATTGCTTTGGTAAGTTCCACCACAGTCTTCCATTTCATTGACATACGATAAATCTCCACCCAAAAAGAGTGGTTCTTTTTCAATGTCTTTTACTTGGCAACAAAAACTCGAAAACAAAAAAGCGATACCTAACAAGTAAGTTTGTTTCATCGAAAAGAAATGATGTTTACGAAATACGGTGAGTATAGTTAAAGTATTTCCTGCAAAAGTACAATTGATATAAAGGCGTGTCGCCCCACTTTATAAATATTATAAAAAGTGCGGTAAACTATAATACTGAAGATGTAATGTGTTGATGTGTAGATGATTATAAAAGCCAAATAAGTATCCACTTTATAAAGTGGAACTACAAAATGAGCAATTTAATCATTGATTTGTTCAAAAAAATCGCTTGGAGTTTGGTTTGTAATCTTTTTGAATGAACGATTGAAGGCAGTTTTAGAATTGAACCCTACCTCAAAAGCTAAGCTGAGTAGTGTAAAATTTTTATAACGTGGGTCTTCGATACGACGTTTAAACTCTTCGATTCGGTAGGTATTTATCAAATCAAAAAAGTTTTTATCAAAGCCATCATTGATAACTTTTGATAATACGTGCGGCTGAATCTTGAGTTTTGCGGCAAGGTCGTTGAGTGTCAGTTTTGGATTTTCATAAGGTTTGTGTTTGTCCATATAAGTTTCCAACTGACTTTTCAAAACCATGATATTTTCATCGACCACCTCGCTTTTATCGGGAGTAGGAGCATAATTATTGGCCTGATTAATAGGTAATGGATTTTGAAAAAACTCAACTTCTCGTTGGGGAAGTTTAAATATTTCAGGTTGATGAATGGCAAAATAACCCAAAAAATAAACAATTGTAGAGAATACTAACCAAATTGTATCGATGCTTCGCTCGGCAATTAGACTATCATTTACTAATCCTTCGTATGAAAATATAGTCCAGATTCCTGTAAATAACCAAAGTGTTAAGCATACAGCCTGAATTGAAAGTACAGTGTTGAGGTATTGAAGATTTTGCTCGTATGAATAATTATGGCTATAATCTCTTTTATAGGTTTGAATCATTTTACGGCAGATATTCCAGTAGTAAAAATTACTACACCACCCAATCAGCCCCATAATTGCTAAAATGATTTGTAAATCATTGTCTTCATTGACTAATTTTAACCTAAAAACATTAAAATCCATCAAAAAATAGGGCAAATATACTACCAACTGTATAGCTGGTAAAATGAAATGGAACTGCCATTTTTTTGGTAACTTCTTAGTCTGAAAGAGAAGTTTACTTAAATAAAAATAAAAAAGAGGGGCATATAAGAATAGTAATAAATTGGGAATTAGTAAAAGTTTAGAATAGGTTTGGGCAAATTCTTTATGGTTCGACATTTCCCTTAGAAGTACCATGAGAGAAGTCACAGCTATCAATAATACCAACCAACGATTAGCCGCCCGATTGTAATCTTGAATAGTAGGAATGGCGATTATGAGCAAAATGCCTTGAAAGGAGGCAAATAGCATTAATAAATCGAAAAGTGAAAAAAAGTTAAAAGCTCCTGAAAAGTCTTCCCAACTTTCGATTTTTATCTGAATTGTCTTTAAATCTGTCGTATTCGAACGATTAAATACTCGATTTGGGCGAGCTTTTCCACTTTGGCGGCCTTCAACTGATTCCCATGTACCACGAGTAAATTTATATTCTAATCGAGCTAAATCGCTGTAAATTATGGTGCGATAAGTACCATCAGCTTGGCGTTTGAGACGATATTTTTCTTCTCCGGGATTCCAATTATTAAAATTACCAGTGATATAAATATGAGCATCTTTGGGCGTATTCTCTGGTATTTTTTCAATCACCATGACGTATGATGGTTTCGACTCCCAACTTTCAATTTTTACTTTTATAAATTTAGGATTGGCTTCTGAAGAGGCATCATAAATTCGATTTTGTCTGCTTCGGCCGTCTTTTCCTCCTTCCACAAGCATCCAATTTCCTTGTGTAAATTTATATTCAAAGTAGGGGATTGAGTCGGGTAATATTATGAAGTAAGAACCATCAATATCTTTCTTCAGGGCATAATTGGGGTCTCCTGGACTCCAATTATTTATCGAACTGGCCATATATAGCTCACCATCAGGTATCAGAAAAGTAGGATACTCCGAAACCACAATTTTAATTTGTGCTTCCGCCCGATTTCCTAATATTAGAAGAAGAATGGATATTATTGAAATATATAGCTTCATTAAGGTCAAAAAACTTAGGTTTTTGACAAATTTTTTGTCGTTAGTTTATCAAAGTTAAGCAATAAACATTTAGAAATTATTGTAATTTAAGAAACCTGTTGATAGATATTCACATGCTCAGATATAAATCTTTCCCAAGAAAATTTGCTCGCCTGTAAAATGGCTTTTTTACTGAACTCATTTCTAAGTTTTTCATTCTTGTAAAACGCAAACATTGCTGCTGCAATGGCAGTTTCATCGGTTGGTTCTACTAATAAGCCAGCATCGCTAACTACTTCTGGAATAGAACTTTTATTAGATGAAATAACGGGTGTACCGCACTGCATTGCTTCAAGCGGAGGAAGCCCAAAACCTTCATAAAGCGAAGGATAAACGAATCCAATTGCCGAAGAGTATAAAGAAGCTAAATCTTCATCGGCTACAAAGCCAGTGGTAATGATACGTTCTTTTAAGGTAGGGTTTGACTTTATTTCTTCAAAAATTCCATCAAATTGCCAGCCTTTTGTGCCTACTAATACTAAATTTAAATCGGTGATGTGTTCTTGCTGAATGAGTTTCAAAAATGCTCTGATTGTACGCTCAAGGTTTTTACGTGGTTCTAAAGTAGAAACCGAAAGTAGGTGCTTACTTTCAGCTGATATATTATATTTTTTTAAGGTTCTACTTATTTTTTCTTGATTACTTTCTTGATAAAATATGTCTTTTGATGCCGCTAAATGTACTACCTTTACTCGATTAGTGGCAATGCCAGTGGCCTCACAGAGGTCGTTTTTAGTAGCTTCCGAGATACAAATAGGAGTAGTATGTTCATCAATACTTGCCAATATTTTTTTGGTAATGATTTTATTCCATTCGCCAAAGAATTGAGGGAATATATGCGGAATCAAATCATGGATAGTGATGATTTTTTTAGGTTTAGCAAATCCTTCAAATTCTTCTGGAATCGGCAAAAAAGGTGAATGATAAATATCATAGTTAGAGAGCGATGTAGTATCAAACTTAAATTTAGGCTTAAGATACCCACGTGTACGCACGAACGCCTCACGAACTGCTTTTTGTGGCAGCGATTTAAAAGGAAATATTGATATAAGCGAACTTTCGAGTTTCGCTCTTACTTTATCGGAATTTTTATTTACAATATTGAAAGATTTTTCAGGAAAATGCTCCTTTAAATAACTTATCATTTCGGGTAGATGCTCAGTATTGGCTAATGATAATTCAATTGAAGGAGAAGTATGTAATCCTTTAAAAAGTTCTTCAACTACACGAAAAATTCCTGTACGTGATTGTTCATTGAAATGGCCAAGCCCCAAAACTGATGTATCTAAAATGACTTTATTCATGTAATAATTTGCTTATTTTGTTTAAAACCAAGGCTTTTACTGCATCGGTTTCAACATTTTCTTGATACACAACCTCGACATTATCTCGCTCAAAAGTCATGCCTACACTTGGTTTGTGATTGTGAATAAGATAAACTGGGAAATTGGCTAAAGGAAAAAATGGATAGCCTGTGCCTTTGAAAATAGTAATAGTTTGACTAAAAATACAACACAAGTGTTCAGGAAATGAATCAAGTGTTAGTGCAAATTTGGCGTTTTTTGATAAAACTGCAATTTCTTGAATATTGATTTTTGCTGAGGTATCAATAATATTTTGTTTATGTGCTCCATCAACTAAATCTAAAATCTGTTTCGACATTTGGGTTTGACCACAAAGTAATACATTTAGTTGGTGTGCTTTCAGGGTTTCATCAATGATTTTCGCCCAAAATTCTACTGAAAGTTGCTTATGTTCACCGCCTGATTCTGGGAAAAGCATTAAGAATGGCTTATTTGCTAATCCTATTTTTTCTTGAATTTTTTCAAAACTAACATTCGGCGGAATTGGGAAATAAGGTTCGATATCCGCAAAAGAGCCTTTAACGCCAATTTCACGAAGTAACATAAAATACATATCAAAATGATGAAACTCGTGAGTTGGAACATCAAATTCTATGTCTAAAAGTCCACCCAAAGCACGTCTCGAAAAGCCATAAGCTTTTTTTACACTAATAAATGGCAAAACAAAATGGGCGACTGCATCGCTGTAACGAATGTCTATGTAGTAATCATAATCGTTTTGACGAAGTAGGGGTAGAGCCTGACGAAATGTGCGATAAAAATCCTTGATTTTCTCCCATGACGAAATTTTACGTCGGTTGGTTTGAAAATGATTGATATAAATTGTCTGATTGATGTGCGGATTGTGCAAGTTTACGGGTTCGCACCATTGAGCTGTCAATAAATCAATGCTTGCATTTGGGTATGTTTTCTTTATCAAAGGAAACATGTACGTTACCGTCAAAGCATCGCCAAGATGCCCTAAAGAGGCAATTAAAATTCTTGGTGAATTATGATTAATGGGTGCTAATTTTCGTTTTTTATAGAAAAGATTTGCATAAATATCCACAAAAAAATCCATGATTCTAAACGGAATGGTTTCTTTTGGAGTGCCGCAGTATTTTCTCATATTGATAGGTAGGACAGGTTTTTAACCTGTCAATTTAATTTAGAAGAGCAAATCAAAATTTATACCCAAATTTCTCAATCTCTTTTTTCCAAAATTCGGTTTCGTAAATATCCCAAGCGTGGCATCCAAAAGGTAAGCCGCCGTTGAGTTGAAATGCTTTTTGAGGCAGATGTTCAACGCCAAATTTGAGAGCTGTTCGCCAATTAGGAATTCGTAGGTTTGGCCAAAAACGATTCATTTCAATGCCCCAAAACATATCTTCATTATAGGCTGGGTGTGTCTTTACCTTTTCTAAATATTCTTCAATTTTAGCTTTATTTTTGGGAATTAAACTTAAAAGTTTTTTCGTGCGTCTCAAAGAAAACCCGCCATTACCAACGGCTCGTTTCATAATAATTTCCTTAGGGCCATATTTGCCATGAAGTTCTTCTTTAAGGTCGAACCATAAAGCAATTTTTCGCTTGAAATGCCAAATTAGTTCCTTAATTTTTGAATCAAAGTCAATTTCAATTCGCCACGGAGCTCCAATATAATCATAACCTTGTTGGCACCAGTATTCTAATTCATCTCGAAAAACAAAAGCATCAAGTTGATAAATAAGCATGAACTCATGTGCCAAAAATCTGCTGTAGAATTCTTCCGATAAAAGTAAACGATTATAGGTAAGTGTACTTTTAAAAAAAGAATCCTCAAATGATTCGAAAGTAATTTGAGGGTATTGCTCTTGTAAAAGGCTTAAATTGAGTGTTTGGGGCTTTACAACTATGATAGGGTAATGCCCCAAAACTCGCATCCCTTGGGAAAGCGATATTTGCTCAAACTGACTTAGTTTATCTTGATAAATAGGTATTATTACACAAACATTCATTCTTTGTGATTAAAATTGAGATGGGGTCGTCCATGCGATTAAGACTAGAGAATAAAGGAAAGTACTTAATTCTCTAGTCTTAATTCCTAATTAAATTATCGTTCCACCATCAATGGCAAAAATACCACCCGTTGTATAGCCAGATGCGGCCGAAGCTAAATAAAGTGCCATCGGAGATATTTCTTCGACAGAACCCATACGTGCAATAGGTAAACGCTTAGTAAAATGAGCCAAAACTTTATCATTTTCCCATAAAGCTTGACTGAATTTCGTTTTTATCAAGCCTGGAGCAATGGCATTTACTCTGATACCATCTTCTCCCCATTCTTTGGCTAATACTTTGGTAAGCATATTCAATGAAGCTTTACTTACGCTATAAATACCTAAGCCGGGGTCAGGTGTATGTCCTGCAATGCTACTGATATTAATGATACTGCCACCCCCGCGTGCTTTCATGATTGGATGAACCATTTTAGCTAATTCAAAAGGTGCTTTAACGTTGATTTGCATAATCTTGTCGAATGCACTATCTGAACACTCTAATGAAGGCCCATAAACAGGGTTAGTTGCTGCATTATTGACTAGAATATCAATACCACCGTAAATTTCAACCGTTTTTTCTACTAATTGACGAAGTTGCTCCATATCGCCTGCGTGTGCAGCTATGCCCACACATTCGCCCCCTTCGGCTTTTATTTCTGCGGCCAATTCATCTAAATCGGCTTGTTTTCTACTACTAATGACTACTTTTGCACCATAAGCTGCATAGATTCTAGCAATTGCCTCACCAATTCCTTTGCTAGCTCCTGTAATCACTGCTACTTTATCTGTTAAATCGAATACATTTTTCATACTGTGTAAATTTTAAATGGTTGATAGTTTTTGATAGTTTGAATACAGCACCTCTTGATGTGTTGGGCTACTGCAAAATCAGTCCACCATCTAAAATTATGCTTTGACCTGTAATGAATGAAGACTCTTCGGCAGCTAAATAAAGAATAGCACTGGCAATTTCTTCGGGTTTGCCAAAACGTTTCATAGGAGTGGCGTGTTGAAGAGCTTCTAAATAAGCATCGTCGGTATCTGCACTTTCAAGCATTGGGGTTTGGGTAAAACCCGGACAAACAGCATTGATTCGGATACCATGTTTGGCGTATTCTATTCCTGCTGTTTTAGTCATACCTACAACGGCGTGTTTACTAGCTGAATAGGCGATATGACCAACCATTCCCAGATGTCCAGCAACAGAGGCGATGTTTACGATATTTCCACTACGCTGTGCAATAAAATGCTGAAGGGAAACCTTCATGCAATTCCAAAGACCTTTGACGTTGACATTGATTACTTTATCGAAATCTTCTTCAGGATATTTATCTGTACGAACTCTTGGTCCAAGAACTCCCGCAGAATTTACTAAAATATCGAATCTTCCCAATCTACTGATGGTTTGTTCAATCATTCTTTGCACATCATCAAGGTCAGTTACATTGACTCTTATAAATGAAGCTTCGCCACCATTGGTTTCGATTTCTTCTACTACATCATCACCGATTTTCTCAGATAAATCGGCAATCATTACTTTGGCACCTTCCTTGGCGAATAAAATAGCTGCTGCTTTGCCAATACCAGAGTTGCCCCCAGTAATGACAACAACTTTGTCTTTAAATCTCATTAGTTAATTATTATTTGGTTGATAGATGTAGCACAATCCTCTGAATTGTGTATTGATGAATTTATTAGCAATTTATAAAAATGCCTTACTTTTTTTCACAGAAGTAAACAATTTCTTCGCTTGGTAAAGAATAACGCTTCACTAATTCTTTCGGCATTTTCATTACAAAATCGTCTTCTGTTACGGTAAAACCTGCTTTTTCAAGTTCACGCCCATAATCACGCCCAAACAGACGAAGGTGGTCGTTTTGCCAGAAAACACGTTCACGTTCACGTGGGTCGGTGATTGTTGGGTCTTCGAATGTATGTTCTTTTGTCCAATCTTGTGGTGATTGAATAATCGCCCAACCATTTGGTTTTAAAACTCTGTATAGCTCCGACATGGCTTTGTGGTAGTCATCAACGTGCTCCATTACGTGATTACAGATGGCTACATCAAAGGTATTTGCTTCAAATGGAATCTGATGAATATCCATTTTAACTTTAGCTAATGGCGATTCAATATCAGCCGTGATATAATCTAAATTTTTCATGGACTCGAAACGGTCGATGAAACAATATTCAGGTGCAACGTGTAATACTTTTAGGTTTTCTGCCTTAAAGAAATTAGTGCGTTCTTTTAGATAAAGTGCCATTAATCTGTGGCGTTCGAGTGCCAAACAGTTTGGACAAAGTGCATTTGGACGAGAAACTAAGCGGCCATAAGGCATAAATTTAGTCAGTTTCGCATCACATACTGTACATTCAACGGTATTTCCTTTTAGGAAAAAAGTATATATTTTAAGTGGAATATGGCTAAATAGCTGTAAATATTTACGTGGGATAAAGCGGAGTAAAAGACTAATAATTTTGCCCATTCTTTTAGGAGTGCTATTTTAGGAGTGCTGAACTAATTGTTATTAAAGGTGTAACTTCTACTTTAAAAAACGAATAATTCATTACTGATTGTTGATAATTATTGAAACTTTGCCTCAAAATTAGTTATTTTTGTGGTTAGATTTTACACCAAGAACGATAAAGATTCAATTAAGATGGAACTAAAAAATAAAAAACCGCCTGGAAAGAAAATGTTGAAACGAATGAGTCTTTATACCAAATGGTTACTTTCTTCAGTAGGAGGGCTATTATTGATTGGCTTTGGATTAAGCCTTTTTAGCGAAGCAGGGCATTTAAAGCATACAAATGAACCTTTTTTGCGTTGGTTTTTGCTCGGTACTTATAGCCTAATTATGATTTGCAGCGGTTTATCTGTATTTGGGCAAGGGATTATATTCAAAGTCAGAATTGAGAATAAGAAGCTAATTAAAAAGGCTCTCAAACAGAGAGAAAAAGTAGCAAAGAAAAAACTTACAATTACAAAAATAGACAATTCTAAGATAGAATAGTATTATATTGCAAATAAGTATTTGTACTTAGATTTTGTGTGTAAATATTTGATAATCAAATACTTGTATATTGTTGACTTTGTTTATAATTTTGCAAAATTATAAAACTAATTAATTTAATATTGCATGGCATCATGCATATTAGATTTGTATTTGTACATGACTTTTTTTTCAGCAAAAGATGCTGCAGTATTGCCAAGTGTTCAATATTCCAGAAATATTCTAATTGCAATTGACTTAGGGCCTTATTCCGAAATTCAATTGACCTACACACTACTTCTCACCAAAGATTTTCCATGTAATTATACGGTTGTACATTGCATGAAAGAAAATGAAGATGAAATTGCTTTATCTAAAAAAATTGATGAAATAGTTAGAAAAGCATCTTATAATCTTTCGTTATCAGTAGAAAAAAAAATAGTTAAAGTTTTTTCGAAAAATAATCTACTCGCAACAATTAATGAGATTCATGCTCAGAATTTTCAATCTTGTGTATTTGTAGGAACTTCGAATAGTATAGAATCTAACAAAATGAGTCGGCTTACTTCTCAACTCTTATTGCAGAGTGATTTAAACCTATTTGTTATTCCGCCAGACGTGATACTTTCATTTCCAACTAACATAAGTATTTTAGTCGAAACTACTCATCCAGAAAGTATCGAAAAATTAACAGGATTTAATAGATACATTTCGCACTATAACGCTTTTTTGAACTTTGTCATCTTTGCAGATAATCAAGATGATTTAGTGCATTGCCAGTGTGTGGCTAAAGATTACAAAGCGTTTTTTCGAGAAAGCTATACGTTTACCTTTGTTGCTCAGTGTGATAAGTCTTACTATAACTTTTTGAAATATATTAAAGAGACTCAATGCGAGAGCGTTGTGATACCTTGGAGTAGCGATTCGGATTTTTTTAGGCCGTTTATTGAAAATGAAGATGTTAAGATTCCTTTTAGTCCAAAGATTCCGATATTTTTTTCTAAAAGAGGAGAGCCTATTGAAGCTGCATTTGAGTTTTAACAAAAAAAGAGACAACCCTAAAGTTGTCTCTTTTTTTTGAAATGCTTTATTAAGAATTATTTAGCAAACTCAGCTTTCAATTCTTCTGCATCTACACGCTTAATATCTACTTTTAAAGATAAACGTTTGATGGTTGCAATTCTATTTTTAGCTACTGCTTGATTTCTTTTTGCTTTACGCTTCAATCGTGTTACTGCCATTGTATTATGTATTTTAAACCCCAAAACCCATTTTCTAATGAGATTTAGAGCATAGTAAAAAATTTTTTGGAATATCAGTGACCCCATTTTGGGGTTTGGGGCAAAATTAGGGTGCAAAGCTACAAAAATCAATTCACATTTAATAATTAACAATAACTTTTTTAAGCTATTTTTGTGGCAAAGAAAATTAATTATCAAAAATACACCGTCTTTACCAAAGTTTTGACGGTATTTCGAAGGTTTTGTTCTATTTCATGAACACTTCGAAAACACTTAAAATAAAATGAGTAAACCAAGTTTAGCAAGAGGAACACGTGATTTTGGACCATCGGTGATGGTTAAGCGAAATTTTATCTTTGATACAATCAAACGCACTTTTCAAAAGTTTGGTTTTCAGCCAATTGAAACACCTACTATCGAAAATCTTTCGGTATTAATGGGTAAATATGGTGATGAAGGCGACCAACTTTTATTTAAAATTTTGAATTCAGGCGATTTCGCAAAAGACCTGAGTCAAAAAGACCTTGATGAAGGTTCGAAGAAGCTTACACACAAAATCTCGGAGAAAGGTTTGCGTTATGACTTAACGGTTCCGTTTGCTCGCTTTGTGGTGATGAATCGCAACGATTTGGTAATGCCATTTAAACGTTATCAAATTCAACCAGTTTGGCGTGCAGACCGCCCCCAGAAAGGTCGTTACCGTGAGTTTTACCAATGTGATGCCGATGTAGTAGGAACCGATTCATTAATTTGTGAAGCGGAAATCGTATTGATGTTGCAAGAAATTCTCCAAAACTTAGGAATCAAAAACTTTACGATAAAAATTAATAACCGTAAAATTTTATCAGGCATTGCAGAAGTAATAGGGGTGAAGGGTAGCGAGGTTCCGCTTACAGTAGCTATTGATAAGCTAGATAAAATTGGCAAAGAAAAAGTAGAAGAAGAACTCCGTGAACGTGGTTTTTCGGAAGAAGCTATTGGAAAACTACAACCAATTTTTGAAATTCAAGGTAATGATACACAGGTTTTCGAGAAACTACGTTTGTGGTTAAAAGATTCGGAAACAGGCTTGAAAGGAATCGAGGAGTTAGAGAAAGTATGGAGTTTGGTAGAAGGATTTGGCTTGACTAATGCTCAAACCCAACTTGATATTACGCTTGCCCGTGGACTGAGCTATTATACAGGTGCAATTTTTGAAGTGAAAGCCAACGGCGTACAAATTGGAAGTATTTCGGGTGGTGGCCGTTATGATAATCTGACGGGTACTTTCGGAATGCCAGGGCTTTCGGGCGTTGGTATTTCATTGGGGGTTGACCGTATCTTTGATGTGATGGAAGAATTGAATTTATTTCCAGATAATCAGGATGTTACGACTAAAGTTTTGGTTACGAATTTCGATGCAGAAGCTGAAAAATATTCATTGCCACTTTTAAAACAACTGCGTGATGCAGGAATCAATGCCGAAATTTACCCTGAATCAAGTAAAATCAAAAAACAATTTGATTACGCCAATCGCAAGAATATTCCATTTGTTATCGTTGTAGGTTCAGATGAAATACAATCAGGTGAACTTACTCTAAAAAACATGGAACTCGGAGAGCAAGAGAAGCTAAGTATAGACCTAATTATAGAAAAGCTAAAATAAAAATCAATGTTAAAAAACAGAAAATTTATTGCCTACGCATTAGTTGTTGTTACGACTGTGGCGGCTACCCTAACCTTTTATTTTTGGCAAGTAGCCAATAGTGCAAACCTAAATGTTGATGGTAAAAAAGATTTTGTATTGTATATTCCAACGGGAGGAACTTACAAAAGTGTAGTTGATTCTTTGCATGAGCATAAAATGATTCATGATGAAATATCTTTTCAGTTTTTATCAAAATGGATGAGTTATCCTGAAAAAGTAAAAGCTGGTAGATATATTATCAAACCTAATTCAGGAAATAGAGAAGTACTTTCAAGATTACGCCGAGGCCAGCAAGATGAGGTACGTCTGACATTCAATAATGTTCGTCTTAAATCTGACCTCATCAAGAAAATGGGTGGTCGTTTTGAATTCAAAACTGAAGATTTAGTGGCACTTCTGCGTAATCCAGAGGCTTGTCAAAAATATGGATTCGATACAACTACAATTATGTGTATGTTTTTGCCTAATACTTATTTTATCAGATGGACAACCACACCTGAGAAATTTATGGCAAGAATGCACGATGAATACAATAAGTATTGGACTAACGAACGCCTTTCACAAGCTAAATCAATCAATATGACGCCAATTCAAGTGGCAATTTTAGCTTCGATTGTGCAATCTGAAACCAACAAAGTTGATGAAATGCCACGTGTAGCAGGTGCTTATATCAATCGTATGGCGGCTAATATGCCATTACAAGCAGACCCAACTGTAAAATTTGCCGTAGGTGATTTTAGTTTACGCCGAATTCTTTACAAGCACCTTTCTATCAATTCGCCGTATAATACTTATAAAAACACTGGTTTACCTCCGGGCCCAATTGCTTTGCCAGAACCAGTAGCTTTGAATGCTGTGCTTAATTATGAGCGTCATAAATATATGTATTTTTGTGCAAAAGAAGATTTTTCGGGCTATCATAATTTCGCCGAAACCTTCCAAGAACACACCAATAATGCTCGTATCTTCCAAGAAGCTCTTGATAAAGCTAATATTAAGTAATTATTAACTGAATAAAATAGCACAGAGTTATTCAAATGATATTCAAAAAAGCGAGGTAAGCAATAAGTTTACCTCGCTTTTTTGTTAATTTGCACCAACAAACTATAAACCTAACTTATGATATCTTTCAAAAAGACATTCTTTTCGAGTAGCCTCATTTTTGCTACCCTTTCTTTCTCTTATGCACAGAAGTCTTCCGCCGATTTAGTTGTGCATAATGCAGTAGTTTACACCGTTGATAATCAGTTTATGAAAGCAGAAGCTTTTGCCGTAAAAGATGGTAAGTTTTTAGCTACTGGTACATCGAAAGAAATCTTAGAAAAATACAACGCAAAACAAAAAGTTGATGCCAAAGGTAAAGCTGTTTTTCCCGGCTTATATGACCCACACAGCCATTTTATGGGATTAGGGCAAATGCTCAGTCAGTGTGATTTGGTTGATACTGAATCTTATGAAGAAATTGTCGAGCGTTTGAAAAAATTTGCTGTACAGCATCCAGAAAACCAATGGATTATCGGGCGAGGCTGGGACCAAAATGACTGGAAAAATAAAGAATTTCCAACAAAAGATTTATTAGATAAAGCATTTCCAAATAAGCCAGTGATGCTTACTCGCATTGATGGACATGCTTTGTTGGTTAATTCTAAAGCCATAAGTTTAGCTAAAATTTCGCCTTCCAGTAAAGTAGATGGAGGTTTGGTAGAAGTAAAAAATGGACAACTAACGGGTATTTTAGTAGATAATGCCATGGGATTGGTTCGACGTGTAGTTCCAAAGCCAACCGAAGTAGAAAGTAGAAAAATGCTATTAAATGCTCAAAAAGAATGTTTTAAAAATGGTTTAACTACTGTTTCAGATGCTGGTCTAAATCAAGATGATATCGATTTGATTGATAAAATGAATAAGGAGGGAAGCCTAAAGATTAGAAACTATGTGATGGTTTCTTTAGGTATTCGCAACCTTGATTATTTTATCAAGAAAGGTATTTATAAAACCGACCGACTAAATGTTCGCTCGTTCAAACTTTATGCCGATGGTGCTTTAGGGTCTCGTGGAGCTTGCTTATTAAAACCTTACAGCGATGCACCAGATAAAACTGGATTTCTACTCCTTAGTGCTGCTGAATTAGAAAGAAGTCTTACGCAGATTTATAACTCTGATTTTCAAGCAAATACGCACTGTATTGGTGATTCTGCTAATCGTCTGATTTTAGATATTTATGGGAAATTATTGAAAACCAAGAATAATCGTCGTTGGAGAATTGAGCATTGTCAAGTAGTAGATAACAACGATGTGCCAAAGTTTGGGCAATTTTCGGTTATTCCATCTATTCAGGCTACCCACGCCACTTCTGATATGTACTGGGCAGATGAGCGTTTAGGCGATGTACGAGTAAAAACTGCCTATGCTTTCCAAGATTTGTTAAAACAAAATGGAGTAGTAGCCAATGGAAGTGATTTTCCAGTTGAATTTGTTAATCCGCTCTATGGTTTTCATTCGGCTGTTGCTCGCCAAGATGCCAAAAATTACCCAGAAGGTGGCTTTCAAATGGAAAATGCCCTTACTCGTGAGCAAGCCCTTCGTGCCATGACAATTTGGAGTGCCTATGCAAATTTTGAAGAAAAAGAGCGTGGTAGCATTGAGGCAGGAAAAATGGCTGATTTTGTCATTCTTGAAGATGATATTATGCTTGCACCCAAAGAAAAACTTCGTAATGTGAAAGTATTGAATACATTTGTTGGCGGAGAAAAAGTATTTTAAGCTAGCAAATTCAAATTGATTGAACGTGGCGTGGTACGACTTTTAAGATAAAACTGTCCCTCTGGGACTAAATATCGGTAGAAAGGTTGGGCTCCCCCAAAACGAGTTCCAGAGGAACGACCTATTTAGTCGTTCCTCTGGAACTTAAAATTGAAAAAAACACTATTTACTACCTAGTGTTGGCCGACAATATTTGACCCTTAACAGGGTCTTTTTAATATGACAGGATAACTCATTTAATTTTAAAGTGTCTGCAAAAACATTAAATTCTTATTAATTTGCCAGTAAAATCTACATTTAATGTAATAAATAAGCGAAGTGACTGTTTAGAAACATAATATGTGATTCGACTATTTGACTGAATTTATTCAGTGATTATAATGTAAATTAAAAGAAACTCCATAATTATTAAATTAAATCCTGATGATAAAAGTACTTTTTGTGTGTTTAGGCAATATTTGCCGTTCGCCAATAGCAGAGGCTACCTTTAGAGAAATAGTTAAACAAAAAGGGTTGGCTGATAAAATTGAATGTGATTCGGCTGGAACTGCAGGTTATCATATTGGCCAGCTTCCTGACCACCGTACGATGAAGAATGCAGAAAAACACGGACTAAAATTGACTCACAAAGGCCGAAAAATTTCACTAATAGATTTAGATGATTTTAACCATATTGTGGTGATGGATGAACAAAATTTTGAGGATGTATATGAGTTATATTATAAAACTAAGCATCAACCACCTGCGGCTGAAAAAGTATTTTTGCTGCGTGACCACGACCCCGAAACCCGTGGGATAAAAGAAGTGCCAGACCCATACTATGAATCTGAACCATTTTTTGAGGAAGTGTATCAAATTGTGTGGAGGAGCAACGAAGTACTGGTAGAGCATTTAATAGATAAATATCATTTGTTGGCAACAGACTAATGAATCTTGCTGAAATTCTTCAACAAAGGTATTCTAAAGTGAATATCACAAAAATAACCAACTGGATTGGGGTAGATTCCCAACGTTTTGACCAGTTGGTTCAACTTTTTCTACAAGATGATTATGTAACAGCCCAACAAGCATCGTGGGCTTTAAGCCATTGTATCGAAGCTTATCCTTCTTTAATTGAACCTTATTATGTGGTATTTATCAATAAAATCGAAGATGATAATTTGAGCGATACTGCTAAGCGAAATATTATTCGAATGTGGCAATTTGCTGATATTCCCGATACATTTCAAGGAGCTATTTATGATATTTGTTTTCGATATTTGTCAAGCACAGAGGCAGTTGCGATAATTGCCTTTTCGATTACGGTTTGCCACAATATTAGTTTGAAAATTCCAGAACTTAAAACCGAACTTCGTTTAACTCTCGAGGACCTTCTACTAAAGCACCAAGAGGGTGGCTCTCCAGCCATTAAAAGTAGAGCTAAGAACATTTTAGCTAAAATGAAAAAAAAATGACTAAATTTGGGGAATTAAATAACCAAAGAATTTAGTACAATCTCGTATGTTTCTTCGCCTCTTTCATACGATTCGCTTTAATAAAATTCCTCTTTAGAGGCAGGGGGTCTAACTTATGAACAAGAAAGTAGTCTTAATTATCCTTGATGGATGGGGTATCCCCAAAAAAGGAGAAGAATGGCGTTCGGCAATCGAAGCAGCCAATGTTCCATATTTCAGAAAACTCATGAGCGAATATCCAAATAGCACGCTTGAAGCATGCGGTCGTGCGGTAGGTTTACCAAACGGACAAATGGGTAACTCAGAGGTAGGACACATGAATTTAGGAGCAGGACGTGTAGTTTACCAAGAATTAGAGAAGATAAATATTGCCGTTGAAGAAGGTAAATTGGCGAAAGAACCAGTACTTGTCGAGGCTTTTGAATATGCCAAAAACAATGGCAAGAAAGTACACTTTATAGGTTTAGTTTCTGATGGTGGCGTGCATTCACATATCTTCCACGTGAAAGGATTAGTGCAAGCAGCAGCAGATTATGGTCTTTCAGATGTGTATGTGCATGCCTTTACTGACGGACGTGATTGTGACCCAAAAAGTGGAAAAGGATTCTTAGCCGACTTACAAGCTACGCTTGATACAACAGGTGGAAAATTAGCTTCGGTTACTGGTCGTTATTACGCTATGGACCGCGATAAACGTTGGGAACGAGTGAAACTTACTTATGATGTAATGGTGAATGGCGTAGCAGATACTAAAATTGCCATTGGTGAACTAACAGACACGATTCAAAAATCTTATGAAGAAAATGTAACGGATGAATTTTTGAAACCAATTGTTATCACTGAAAATGGTGCTCCAGTAGCTACTATTGCAGAAGGTGATGTGGTGATGTGTTTCAATTTCCGTACTGACCGTGGTCGTGAAATTACTGAGGTACTTACACAAAAAGACTTTCCTGATTTCGGAATGAAAGCCTTGAATTTGTATTACCTTACAATGACTAATTACGATGAAACCTATAAAAATGTAAAGGTTATTTACGAAAAAGATAACTTAAACAACACATTGGGTGAAGTATTAGAAAGAGCTAAGAAAAAACAAATTCGTATTGCTGAAACGGAGAAATACCCACACGTAACATTCTTCTTTTCGGGCGGACACGAACAACCGTTTGTTGGAGAAAGCCGCTTACTTTGCCCATCGCCGAAAGACGTAGCAACTTATGACCTAAAACCACAAATGGCAGCTTATGATATTGATAATGCTATCTTGCCAGAATTAGAAAAAGGAGAAGTAGATTTTGTTTGCTTAAACTTTGCTAATCCTGATATGGTGGGTCATACAGGTGTTTTTGAAGCAGTAGTAACTGCAGTTGAAGCAGTTGATAAATGTTTAGAACAAGTAGTAGAAACTGGCTTGGCTAATGGCTATACTTCAATTGTGATTGCTGACCACGGTAATGCAGATTACATGATTAATGATGATAAAACACCAAATACGCAGCACTCGTTGAATCTTGTGCCATGTATTGTGGTTGATAAGAATGACCGTTTTGATGTAAAAGATGGAAAGTTAGGAGATATTGCTCCCACGATTCTTAAACTAATGGGTGTAGAGATTCCAGCGGAAATGACAGGAAATGTTTTGATTTAATTCCTATAAAAAAGGAAGTCTTCACTTTAAGCGAAGACTTCCTTAATATTCCCCTTAAAGAGAATAAAATTAAGCGTAAACTTTTTCTGCTACTTTGTTGAACTCATCAACATTTACAGTTTTGCTTTCTACTTTAACCGCTGATTTCAAGAACTCACGTACTTTTCTTCCGAATGCACGGTCTGTATAACGACGTACTGCTCCATCTTTGTTTTCTTTCAAAGTTTTACGAGCCATTTGGTCAATCATTTCTTCTAAACCTTCGTAAGAGTAAGCACCGAAGTAATTTCTCATTTCAGCTTTTACTTCTTCCAAAATATCGTTGTATTCTAATTTGATGTCGTTATTGGCAGCAACTTCGTTACGAATTAAATCCATACGAAGCCCTTTCGCAAAAGCATCATAATCTTTCTCGATATCTTCTACTGTAAATTTACCTTCGTTGATGTTAAACAACCATCTTTTCAAGAACTCATCAGGAAGTTCGATTGAAACGCTATCTAATAATGTTTTTTCAACTTCAAAATCTAATAAATAAGCACTTTCACGAGCGTAATTTTCAGCAATAATTTTTGCAATCTCAGCTCTAAATTCTTCTTCGTTGCTTACTTTTCCTTGTCCAAGAGCTTTGTCAAACAATTCTTGGTCAAGTTCAGAAGCCGCTACACGCGTAATCTTCTCAACTGTTAATTCAAATTCTCCACTCAATGTTGCAGCTTCTTCTTCAGGTTTGCCAGTAGCAAATCCTAAATCTTTAGTATTACTGAAGATTGATTGGATATCAAATTTTACACTGCTTCCTTTCTCCAAACCTTTGAAGATGTGTGCAGATTCCTCTTTCACACGGTCAGTTGGGAAAGTAGCATCTTTCACTTCAAAGCTAGTTGCTTCTTGTTTCAAAGTGCCAAAAATCATATCACCTGCTTCTACTTCTTCCACTTCAGCATCTTTACCAAAACGCTTACGTACGTCTTCGATAGCCTCATTGATTTTATCTTCAGTAGGCGTGATTTCGTAAGTAGTAATTGCTGGAACAGCAGCTAAATCTACAGTAAAATCAGACGCAGTACCAATTTCATATTCAAAAGTAAATTCTTTTTGGTTATCCCAGTCGATATTTTGAGCTGCATCGTTGTCAGGCATTGGGTCACCAACTACACGAAGTTTATTGTTAGCGATATAATCATTAACAGTTTTTGAAACCATATTGATTACTTCATCAACTAAAATACTTTTGCCGTGAAGCTTTTGAATATACTCTTTCGGAACCATTCCTGGGCGAAAGCCTTTGATTTGAGCGGTCTTGCTGTATTGTTTGATTTTTTTATCAACCTCTGGCTTATAGTCAGCTTCTGTGAGGGTAACTTTCAATTTGCCTTGAGTAGAAGAAATTCTATCTAATGTAGTTTCCATTTAGGATTATTTTGATTTTTCGGCCTCTAGCGATAAGCCATCGGCTTTTGCTTTAAAAAGATTTCTAAATTTTTGAAAAAAGGCTTTAGGCAAAGCCAAGTGCCACACCCAAAGGTAAATGGCAAGTACATAACCTAAAAAACCCCCTAACCAAGCAAGGTTCAGAGGGTTTTTCTTCGTACGGGCGGAGGGACTCGAACCCCCACGCCTTGCGGCACCAGATCCTAAGTCTGGCACGTCTACCAATTTCGCCACGCCCGCATTTCCATGACAATTCCGAACTCGGTCGTTGTTGTTTGGGCTGCAAAGGTAGTGAGTATTTTTTATCTTGTCAATAGATGTATAGAAAATATTTTATTTTTTTTTGAGAATATATTTACCCATATTCATCGAATATTTTAAGGTTGACTATTCTTGGAAAAATATTTGTTCCTAAAAACTGAATTATTAACTTAGTGTTACGAAAATACAACAAACACAATAAAGAAAGGAGGTCGCTGTGGTAGAACAAGATGTAAGCAATACAACCGAAGTAAGTCATCAAGGCTCAATGATTGATATAGAAAAAGAACGCAACGAAATTTTATCTCGGTATCGCCAATTATTTAGAGCCGCCAAGCCAGTTCTGAAAGGAGATGACGCCCAAAAGATAAGAAAAGCATTTGATATTGCGGTTGAAGCTCATAAAGACATGCGACGTAAGTCGGGTGAGCCTTATATTTATCACCCACTTGAAGTAGCCTTGATTTGTGTGGAAGAAATAGGTCTGGGGGCTACTTCTATTATTTGTGCCTTATTGCACGATGTAGTAGAAGATACAGATATGACACTAAAAGATATCGAACAGGAGTTTGGTTCGAAAGTGGCTCGTATCATTGATGGCCTTACGAAGATTTCAGGTAATTTCGAACAAGGAACTTCCGCTCAAGCTGAAAATTTTAGAAAAATGCTCCTTACACTTTCAGAAGATGTGAGGGTAATTTTAATAAAACTCGCTGACCGCCTGCATAATATGCGTACGCTCGGCAGTATGGCTCGTAATTCACAACTAAAGATTGCCCACGAGACAATTTTCATATATGCTCCATTGGCTCATCGTTTGGGGCTTTATAAAATTAAGTCAGAGCTTGAAGATTTATATTTAAAATATACTGAACCAGAAGTATATAAAGATATTGCTAATAAACTCAAAACTACTAAAGCTACTCGTGACCGCTTCATTGAGACTTTTATAAAGCCCCTTGAGAAAAAATTGCATGATGCTGGCATTGATTTTATTATTAAAGGTCGCCCTAAGCATATCTATTCGATTTGGAATAAATTGAAACATCAAAAAAAGTCTTTTGAAGATATTTTTGATTTATTTGCTATTCGAGTCATTTTGCAAGGAGTTTCAGCCGAAAAAGAAAAATCGGCTTGTTGGCAAGCGTATTCAATCGTAACAGATGAATATAAGCCTAATCCAGACCGCCTCAAAGATTGGATATCTATTCCGAAAGCTAATGGCTATGAATCTTTGCATACAACAGTTATGAGCCACACTGGTCAATGGGTTGAAGTACAGATTCGTACTGAACGCATGGACGAAATTTCGGAGCGAGGTTATGCAGCTCATTTTAAGTATAAAGGGAATGATACTTCAATGGAAGCCCCACTCGACCGTTGGATTAATCAAGTTCGAGAAACTTTAGAGTCGGGTGATAAATCAGCCATTGAGTTTTTGGAAGATTTTCGAGGAAATTTCTATAATGAAGAAGTATTTGTTTTTACACCAAAAGGAGATTTAAAGGTGCTCCGAAAAGGGGCAACAATTTTAGACTTTGCCTTTGAAATACATACGGATATTGGTAAGCGTTGTACGGCAGGGAAGGTAAATGGTCAATTGGTGCCTATTAGTTATGTGATGCAAAATGGTGATCAGATTGAGATTCTAACCACCAAAAACCAAAAACCATCAGAGGATTGGTTACGTTTCGTGACAACCTCAAAAGCAAAGGCCCGAATTAAGGATTTACTGAAAGAAGAAAATAAAATCTATTTCAGTGATGGAAAAGAAATTATTACAAAGAAGTTAAAAACATTAGGACTCGAAAATACCCTTGAAACGCTCAATCAGCTTCGAGCTTATTTCAATAAAAAAGATTATAATGATTTATATTATAGTTTTGGGAAGGGCTATATTCAACCAGATGAAATTAAAAAGTTCAAGACTGAGCGTGAGGCTCGTTTGAATAAACAAGCTAAAATTGAGCTAGATAATAAGGCATTTTTAGATGCTAAAGCCTTTGAAAAAGAATTTAAGAAGGTAAAAGGGGTAGATACACTTTTTATTGGTGATGATTTACAAGAGATTGATTTTACACTGGCCAAATGCTGTAGCCCAATACCAGGAGATGATGTTTTTGGATTTTTGACCATTAATGAAGGAATCAAGATTCACCGTAACTCATGCCCCAATGCTCAGCAACTATTATCTCAGTATGGAAATCGGGTTATAAAAGCTCGATGGTCATCTCAAGTTGCCAAAGCATTTGTCGCAACCATTCATCTCGATGGTCTTGACCGTATGGGAATGATTCAAGATATTTCTAAAGTAATTTCAAGCGAATTACATATAAATATGCGTTCTTTGGCGGTTGATACGAATGATGGTATATTTACAGGCGATATAAAACTTTATATTCAAGATACTCGCCACCTTGAAACCCTCATGCAAAAACTCAATGGCATTGAAGGCATGAATAAAGTAACACGCGTTGATTTAGAGTAAAATTAATACCCAAAAAGAAAAAATAACCTATTATAATGAAAACCTCAACTGTTTTGATGGTTTGGGCTTTGCTATTGTGTTCTGCAAAAAGCTTTGCTCAAAAACCTGATACCTTATATGCAAAAAAAGGATTTTGGAAAACAGCCATTTACAAAGATTCAAATAAACTCACGAGCAAAGAAGTATTGGTTTTGTATGGCGATACGTGGGCTCCGAAAGTCAAATACAAATGGTCTAATATTATAAGGCCAACAGGAGGAGTAGCAATGGTGGGCGGAATAGGATTGATAGCCGTAGGCGTGAAGGGTTTAGATGTGATTACCGTAGTTGAGGGTAAACAAACGAAATACACACTTAGGAGTTTGCCACAAATGGCCGCCGGAGCGGGCTTATTAGTATTAGGTTTTAATATGGTTCTTTCATCGAATTTATTAGTTAAAAATTCAGTGGATGTTTATAACCACATGATTAATTCGAGTAAGAAAATGAGCTATATTGATAGAGTTCAATTAGGCATTACAAATAATAACTCAATAGGAGTGATAGTTTCTTTGAAATAGTCTTAACTATAATTTATCCCCACTTACTTGTCAAGCTAAGGCTTGGCTTATTCTTGAAATTCAAATGAAAAAATACATTTTTTTTATAATTATCTTTTTTTTATCAGTTCTAAATACTTTTGCTCAAACAACGCAGGATACAATTTATCCGAAAAGGGTATTTATCACTACCAAAATTTACAAAGACGGTATAAAACTTTCTACCCAAAGAGTAACCGATATATTCATGTTTAAAGGTACTGAGCAATCTTTAATTAAATATAAGTGGTCTAACATTCTAAAACCGATAGGTCCAGTGGTTACAATTGGAGGAATAGGTTTGGCATATGTGGCATTAAAAGGAAAAGACGCCACAAGTATAGTAGATGGAAAAGTTGTCGAATACAAAATTCGTAGTCTTCCTAAACTACTCATAGGAATAGGGTTAGTTGCAGGTGGACTAAGTATGATAGAGTCTTCCAATGAACTGGCCCAACACGCTGTTGATATCTACAACTCAAAAGAAAGAAAGAAGAAGAAAGTAAGTGTGATTAATAACATTCAATTTGGACTAACAGATAGTCACTTAATAGGCTTTAATTTAAATCTAAATTAAAGATTAATATTCTTAAGATACCCTTAAAGCACCATCTATCCTTGGTGCTTTTTGTATTTATCGAAGACTTTATAGAAAAAAATATAGCTAATTGCTTCATTATATTTTTAAATGATGATAGTTCTGTATTTTATTAGTAATTTTATCCTAAAATCATAGTCAAACGCATTTAGTAAAATGGTTTCTAATCCTTCAAATTTTGAAGCAGCAAAAAGTATCTTTACGGCTTATTTGGAAACAAAATTGCTTCGTAAAACGCCCGAAAGGTACGCTATTTTAGAAGAAATTTATTCGAGAAATGACCATTTTGAGGTCGAGGATTTATATATTTCTATGAAAAATAAGAAATATCAAGTAAGCCGTGCCACGGTTTATAATACCCTTGATTTATTGGTTGAGTGTGATTTGGTAAAAAAGCATCAGTTTGGTAAGAACTTAGCTCAATACGAAAAAGCCTATGGCTCGAAACAACATGACCACCTCATTTGTGTAGATTGCCATAAAGTAATGGAATTTTGTGACCCACGAGTACAAAATATCCAAAATATGGTTGGTGATATGCTGAAATTTAAAGTGATGCATCATTCGTTGATTTTCTATGGAACTTGCGAACGAACAGATTGCGAGCACAAAACCAAAGAAGCTTCTTAATCTCAAAAGTTTTGAAAGCGAGATGATGATTTTAGTTGTTGAAAATAAATACTTAGTTTTATTCGTAGAATAAGGTAATTCTACATTCTTAATTCTTACAATTTCAAAATGGTTGACATTCTTTTAGGCTTACAGTGGGGCGATGAAGGCAAAGGCAAAATTGTTGATGTACTTGCTCCGGATTATGAAGTAGTTGCACGTTTTCAAGGAGGACCCAATGCCGGTCATACACTCGAATTCAACGGTTTCAAACACGTATTGCACCAAATTCCGTCGGGTGTTTTTCGCCCAGATTGTTTGAATATCATTGGTAATGGTGTTGTGCTCGACCCCATTATTTTCAAAAAAGAAATTGATGGTTTAGGTAAATATAACCTTGATTTGAAGAAAAATTTAGTTATTTCTAAGAAAACAGCCATCATTATTCCTACGCATCGTTTGCTCGATGCAGCTTATGAAAAAGCCAAAGGTGCAGCTAAAATTGGTTCTACTCTTAAAGGAATCGGACCAGCGTATTCTGATAAAGTTGCTCGCCAAGGTCTTCGTTTGGGTGATATCGTTTCTCCAAATTTTGAAGAAAAGTACAAGTCTTTGGTTGAAAAACATACCCAAATCTTAGATTTTTACCAATTCGAGTATGATTTAGCGGAAGCGGAAAAAGATTTTTTTGCTGCGGTTGAATTTTTGAAAGAATTTAACTTACAAGACACCGAATACGTAGTAAATCAATCTTTGAAAGATGGTCAAAAAATCTTAGCAGAAGGAGCTCAAGGCTCATTGCTCGATATTGATTTTGGTTCATATCCGTTTGTTACAAGTTCGAATACAACTGCTGCTGGAGTTTGCTCTGGTTTGGGCGTTGCACCAAATACAATCGGTGAAGTTTACGGGATTTTTAAAGCGTATTGTACACGTGTGGGAAGCGGTCCTTTTCCAACCGAGTTAGATAATGATTTAGGTGAGAAAATTCGTCAAGAAGGACGTGAGTTTGGAGCAACTACTGGTCGTCCTCGTCGTACTGGTTGGTTAGATTTACCAGCTCTTAAATATAGCATCATGCTCAATGGCGTGACTAAATTGGTGATGATGAAAGTAGATGTGCTTAATTTCTTAGATGAGATTAATGTTTGTACACATTATCGTTTGCCAGATGGAACCGTAACCGAACAAATGCCATTTGATTTAACTGATATTGAAGTAGAACCAATTTACACTACTTTTAAAGGTTGGAAATGCTCTTTGGAAGGTATGCGTTCGTTTAAGCAAATTCCTACCGAATTAGCTGATTACGTAAATTATTTGGAAAAAACACTCGAGGTGCCAATTAGCTTTATTTCTACTGGTCCTGACCGTGAAGAAATCATTTTACGTTAATTAAGAAAAATGCTATTTGCTTGATAAATGTGCCTCGTTTTCTAAATGTGGCACATTTATTTTGTATGATATCTAAATGCTTATGGTGTAAAATGACAGGTTTAAAGCCTGTTCAATAATACTAAAACTATGACTTCAAATCTTGCCAATTATCTTTTTAGTAACGAAACGCTCTATAAAAATGTAGTTTCCGATAGCCCTAAAGTTATGGAAACAAAACCTCATATTGAGCCAAAAGTGCTTGTGCAAGAGCCAACTTCTACTCCAACTCAACTAGAGAAAGTTGTGAAACCTACCATTCCAACCTTCAAATTCCGAAATCAAGTTCTGATTTTAGCTGATACGATTTCAGATTCAGAAAAAGCATTATTGGTAAAGATTTTGGGTGCTATCGGACTAACAATTGAACAAGTAGATTTAATAGAATTAAGTAAAGTACATATGCCTGATTATCAGACTTTTGTCTCACAAGCAATTACCAAAAAAGTAATTAGCTTTGGGGTAGGGTTAGGGCGTTTGAACTGGAATATTCTCCTAAATATTTATCAACCCAAACAGATAGCGGGTGTAGATTTTCTTCTTTCTGATGAACTGCGTGTGCTTGATACCAATCTCGAATTGAAAAAGGTACTTTGGGGAGCCTTAAAAGCAATGTTTAGTAATTAAATTTGGCAAAGTTCAATAAAATTTCCATCGGGGTCATTCAAAAAAAGCTGTAATATGCCATCTGGTCGTGCTTTTATTGGGAAATACTTTACTCCGTATTCTATCAAAACTTTTTCAGCTAAATAAACATCACTTACCTCCAAAGCAAAGTGATTGCTTCTTACTGGGGTAAAAGTTCGCTCTGGTTGACGACCTATCAAGTGGAGTTCTCGGCCATTTCCTAAATCGAACCAAATAACTGGATAATCAAAATTAGGTGTTGGGATTTCTTTTAGATCAAGAATTTCTCCGTAAAACCTTCTACTTCTTTCTATTTCACTAATTTGCAAAGCCACATGATTAAAGGCTTTGATGCTTAATTTATTGCTCATTTTCTATTGTTTTTTCTTTCGCAAAAGTAAATAATTACATTGATTGAAAAGCCAAAAACACTTAGAATCCTAATTTTTTTGTAAATTGCAGCATGGAAAAATTTGTTGTTTCGGCCCGAAAATACCGTCCTATCACTTTTGATACAGTCGTAGGTCAGTCGCACATCACAACTACTTTACAAAACGCCATTCGAACCAATCATTTGGCTCAAGCTTTTTTGTTTTGTGGCCCACGTGGGGTAGGTAAAACAACTTGTGCTAGAATTTTGGCTAAAACCATAAATTGCCAAAATCTAACCGAAGATATTTCTCCTTGTAATGAGTGTGAATCTTGTAAGAGCTTCAACAACAATGCTTCTTTCAATATTCATGAGCTTGATGCGGCTTCGAATAACTCAGTAGAAGATATTCGTAATCTGACTGACCAAGTACGTTTTCCTCCTCAATCGGGCAAGTATAAAATATATATCATTGACGAGGTTCACATGCTCTCGCAGGCAGCTTTCAATGCTTTTTTGAAAACCCTCGAAGAGCCGCCAAGTTATGCTATTTTTATTTTAGCAACTACGGAAAAACACAAGATTCTACCCACTATTTTAAGTCGTTGTCAGATTTTTGATTTTAACCGTATTCAAATCAAAGACATTGCCGACCATTTGGCTAATGTAGCTATTAAAGAAAATATAAAAGCTGATTATCAGGCACTTGAGTTAATTGCTCAAAAAGCCGATGGTGGTTTACGTGATGCTCTTTCAATGTTTGATTTGAACGTAACGTTCTCTTCTGGAAATGGACTAACGTATCAAGCGGTCTTAGATAATTTACATATTCTTGATTACGATTATTATTTTCAAATGACCGATGCTTTGGCAGAAAGTAAGGTTTCGGAGGCGTTTTTATTATTCAATGAAATTTTGGAAAAAGGTTTCGATGGTCATCAATTTGTTGTTGGTCTGAATGAGCATTTTCGTAATTTGATGGTAAGTAAAGACCCACAAACCGTAAAACTTTTGCAAGTTGCTGAATCAATTCAACAACGATATATTGAGCAATCAGGTAAACTCTCGCTGGGTTATATCTTCTCATCATTGAGTATTGGTAGTCAGTTAGATATCAATTATAAATCGGCGAAAAACCAGCGTTTACATGTAGAAATTGGCTTGATGAAACTGGCACAGATTCAACAAGTTTTGAATTTGAGTGAACTTCCTAGTAGTAGGGAAGAAAAAAAAAATACTAATTTAGCTGTAAGAACGGAAACGATTTCTGAACAAAAACCGATTCCAGCGGCAGTTACACAAACAACTACTTCACAGGCTCCACCAAGTTATGTACCTACCGTACCAGTAGTTGGGCCGAAGAATATTTCGATGCCGAATATTCCGAGCCCTACACCGGGATTTCAGTCTGCTCGACCTTCGATGGCTTCTTCAAAGCTCCGCTCAACGGTTGATATCGAATCATCGGTTTTTAATCCAAAGACCAATGAGTCAGTTCCAAATAATAATGCCGATACTAATTTATTTAATTATAACGAGCCGTTTACATTTGAAGCTGCCCAACAGGCTCTATTTGCTTTCGCTAATGAAAGCGATTTAGAAACTTTGCGGGTAATGCTTAAGCGAGATTTTGAGTTGAATGATACTACTTTTCATTTGCATTTAGATAATCAAATTCAAATGGATACGCTTACACAAATCAAGCAGGACCTGGCTACTTTCTTGCGTCAGAGATTAAGAAATGTGTCGATACAAATTACAGCAGAAATGCTTGAAACAATCAGTGAGCGTAGGCCATATACCGCCCAAGAGAAGTTTGAATACTTAGCTAATAAAAATCCAGCCTTGTATGAATTGAGAGAAAAACTAGGTTTAGAACTAGTATTTTAAAATAAGAAAAAGTGCGGTAGCTGAGACTACCGCACTTTTTTTCATTAGAAAGTAATTTTCAGTATAATTTTTTCTGCACCACGCTTGATTTCGGCATCAATCGTTTGGCCTTTTTCAAATTTACCGAGTGCTTTCATGTATTCTTGTACATCATTGGTTGTGTTATCGCCCAATTTTAAGATAACATCACCTGTTTGTAAACCCGCTTTTTCGGCTGGTCTTCCTTTGGTTACGCCATCTACTTTTACACCACCTTTATCAAAAGCATAGTCAGGAATAATACCCATGGTTACTTTAAAACTACTGCGTGCATTGCCAGCATGCGGATTATTAGCTACTTGTATAAAATCAAGTTTGGGTGATTCATCAATTTTCTCAATAATACCTTTAGCTAGTTCTAAAACCTTTAGCTCGCCTTCATAATTGATTAAATTCGCATCATCGCTTGGCTTATGGTATTCTTGGTGAGCACCTGTAAAGAAAAACAATACAGGAAGATTTTTTAAGTAAAACGAAGTATGGTCTGAAGGCCCTACACCCGCAGAATCGACATTGTATTTAACTCCTTGATTTAGTGCTAATTGAGGCATATTTTTACCCCAAAAACTACTTGTACCCCAGCCTCCGATTGTTAAACCTTTGTCATCTCTGTATCTGCCAATCATATCCATATTTATCATACAGTTGACACTCTTTAGGTCAATTGTGGCATTATCTGCGTAATATTTTGAGCCAATTAAGCCCAATTCTTCACCCGAAAATCCGATGAATAAGAAATTGTGTTTTTCTTTGATTTTGTTTTTGGCATAAAACTTCGCTAATTCAATCAATCCAGCTGTTCCAGAAGCGTTGTCATCAGCCCCATTATGAATCAAACCTGCTGAATTTGCTTCAAGCGAACTCCCTTGGTCGCCTTTGCCGAGGTGGTCATAGTGGGCTCCAATCACAATGGTTTTATCTGAGCCATTATCTAAAAAGCCAACCACATTAGTAGCTTGTACATAACTTACGTTTGGGGGAAGCCCTTTTTTTGCAGGGAATTCTTGTAAATAGCTCCCTTTATCACCATAAGGTTTCAAACCTATTTTTTTGAATTGTTTTTCTAAGTAAGCGGCTGCTGTTTTGCCTCCCTCGGTGCCAGTTCCTCTTCCTTCTAATTTATCAGAAGCTAAATAAGAAATATGTTTTTTTAAATTATCAACACTTTGAGCATGCACAAGATGTGTACAAACGATACCTAAAACAGCAGCATAGTAAGCTATTCTTTTCATAAGTAGATGTTTTTTCAATTGATGAAGAAAAATTTTCCAATTCGAAGGCTAATATACTCACAAAATTGTTTGTATAGGTAAATACAAAAATCTCTTTTCTATTTAAACTTGTTTTTCTGTAAATTGTGATTTTAAAATCTATCATCAGCAAAATGAAAAAACTAATTTTACCCGTAGCCTGTTTATTTTCACTTACCTTAGGGGCTTTTATTTCTAAAGTAGTTGAGTTACCTCCACTTACTGTTGATGTGGTTAACCAAGCTGAAAAAATCTTAGGAATTGATTTTACTGACGCCGAAGCCGATTCGATGCTCAATGATTTGAACGATAATCGTAAGGATTTTGAGGCCATGAGAAAATTTCCTTTAGATAATAGTGTTTCTCCTGCACTTTATTTCAATCCATTGCCAGTTGGTTTTGAATTTGACAAAAATTATCAACCCTTTAAAGCTTCACAAATTGGTACCGTAAAGCTGCCAGCCAATCGCGATGATTTAGCTTTTTATTCAGTTAGAGAGTTAGGTGAATTATTGCGTACAAAACAAATTTCATCACTTGAGTTGACAAAATTTTTCTTGGAAAGACTAAAGAAATATGATGCTCAATTGCACTGTGTAGTTTCATTTACTGAAGATTTAGCCTTGAAACAAGCAGCCCAAGCAGATGCAGAAATTAAGTCTGGAAAGTATAGAGGTTTTCTACACGGAATACCTTATGGAGCGAAAGATTTATTGGCGGTGAAGGGCTATAAAACTACTTGGGGTTCTGTACCTTACAAAGACCAAATGATTGATAAAAATGCCACCGTTATTCAGCGTTTAGAAAAAGCGGGTGCGGTATTGTGTGCGAAACTTACGCTTGGTGAATTGGCCATGGGTGATGTTTGGTTTGGTGGTAAAACACTAAATCCTTGGGACTTAAAACGTGGTTCGAGTGGTTCGTCAGCAGGCTCTGCTTCTGCTGTTTCGGCTGGATTATTACCATTTGCTATTGGAAGTGAAACACTTGGTTCGATTGTTTCGCCCTCTACTGAGTGTGGCACAACTGGTTTACGACCTACGTTCGGACGTGTACCACGCACGGGTGCGATGGCTTTGAGTTGGAGTATGGATAAACTTGGGCCAATTTGTCGAACAGTTGAAGATTGTGCTCTTGTGCAAAATATTATTCAGGGTGTTGATAATCAGGATTTTACTTGTATGAATGCTCCTTTTAATTACGATGGCACAAAAGGTATTAAAGGAATGAAGATTGGGTATGTAAAAAGTGATTTCGAAAGAAAATATCCTAACAAAACTACCGATTCTTTAACCTTAACTATGCTGAAGAAACTTGGTGCCGAATTAGTTCCGATTGAACTGCCTACATTACCTTCAAATGAAATTAGCTTTTTATTAGGTGTTGAAGCTGCCGCAGCATTTGATGAACTTACTCGTTCGGGTAAAGATGATTTGATGGTACGTCAAGGTAAAAATGCTTGGCCAAATGCTTTCCGTTCTGCTCGTTTTGTACCTGCGGTTGAATATTTACAAGCAAACCGCCACCGTACTTTATTAATTCAAGAATTAGATAAAACGCTTAAAGGTCTTGATGTTTACATAACGCCTTCGTTTAGTAAAAACCTAACGATGACAAACCTAACTGGGCATCCATGTGTAGTTTTACCAAATGGTTTTCGCTCAGAAGGCCGTCCTGTAAGTATCACTTTTATGGGTAAACTATTCGGAGAGGCGAAGTTATTACAAGTGGCAAAAGCTTATCAAGATGCCACTGATTTTCATAAGAAACATCCAAAATTATAAGCGATTATTGGGTTTAAAAAATCAGGCACATCTCTAAGTTGTGCCTGATTTTAACTCTAAAAAAATGGAAGTAGTCTATCCGTAATTTCCTTCAGGCAGGTTGCAATTCGATTGTTTGAAGTTTTGACAAAAACTAAAGTAGTTTCGCCCGTATGTAAAAGTGTTTCTTGTTCATCAAATATTTCATAATTAAATATGATTCGCACTTTAGGCATTTCTTTAATAATTACCCGAATCGTTACCAAATTATCGTATTTTGCAGGAGCAATGAAGCGTGATTTATTTTCATAAACGGGCATGATGATTCCTGTTTCTTCCAAATCTCGGTATCGTAAACCCAATGAACGCAGGGCTTCAACACGACCAATTTCATAGAGTTTAGCGTAATTTCCGTAATACATATAACCCATTTGGTCTATATCGGCATAGCGAACTCGGTAATGATAATCGAATGAATACATTTATTTTTATTAAGATTGATACTTTATCAATTGGACTAAATTTTCTTCGTTTCTGATAAGTCGTAAGTTTATGTATGTAAGGTAAGAATTTAATAATTCAAATAATGATTCAGTACCTAAAATACATTGCTCAAAATACCATGTGAGTGACTCTCCAGCAACTTCTTCACAAATATCAAAATAATCTTGCATCGAATAACCACGTAGTGGGGTTCCATTTTCGGAAGCCCCAAAACGTTGCCATAGGATTCTCATGACATCATCTATCGAGCGACTACCTCCAGAGGTTCGTTGAAGATGTAAATCTAATATTTGTGCAGCAATAGCTCCTTTATGATAAACCGATACCTTTCGGTCAGGAATGCTTTGTGTGTAGCCATCGAGCCATAAATCCCATGAGGATTCAACCAAAGACTGCGAAGCACGGTCAGAATGGTCGAAATGACGTTTGTAATAAGTTTCTAATTCTTTCAAATATTGTTTTTCGTCAAATACGCCCGAGCGATAAAGCATTAAATCGCCGTAATAGGTGGTTACACCTTCGGCCACAAAACAAGTTGGGAAATAGTTTTCTTTCGTATAATCGTAGGGGAGAAGCTCTACTGGTCGAAGTTTACAGATATTCCAAGTATGGAAAAGCTCATGTGAAGCCAAACCTAGTAAATCTATGTAAAGCTCGTCGCTCAGTGAACCATTAAAGTCTTGACCGTCAGGGCCTAAAACTTGCATCGTTGAGCTTCGATGTTCAACACCATGATAGTAGGCAATTGGTAAAATCCAAGTAATAAAATGATATTCTTTTTCAGGAAATACACCGAAAAGCTTGATTTGTTCTTCAGTAAATTTCTTGAAATCAGTACTAATTTTCCCTAAATATTCTCTTGATAAATTACCTTCAAACCAAAGATTAAATTTTACTACATCAACTTCGTAAGTCGCATGTTTCAAATTGGTACTCACAATAAATGGCGAGTCTGCTAAATGATAAAAATCGTTAAAATTAATTTCGGCCTTTCCCTTACTTATTTTTTGAATATTATTGAGGCCCGCAATTACTTGGTTTTCAAGCAGGAAAAGCTCTAATTTACAAGGCTCATTAATAAAACCTTCAGCATAAACGCAAATATTAACTGGATTAACATACAAAATATTTTCATCAACATAGCTACTCCCCGCATTAATAAGATTTGCATAGTAATTATATTTGGCTGTTATCTCTTTTGCTCCGTTTGTTTGCACTTTCCAGCGGTCTTTACTTATTTTTTGTGCAGGTAATAACTTGCCTTCAGCATCAAAAACTTCAAATTTTTGAATGTTTTTAGCAAAATTTTGTAGTTCATATCTACCAGGCCGCCAAGCTGGAAGTTGTAGTTCAAGTGTCTCATTCTCAACGTTTTGTACTTGAAACTCAACATCAATAAAGTGCGACGACTTATTTTTTGAATATATTTTGTAGTTCATATAAGAAATTTTCTGTAAGGATTTTGTCTTTTTAAAAACATTTTGTACTTTTGCACTCCCGAATTAAGAATTCCAAGAACAAAAATAACAAAATATAATGAAACGTACATTCCAACCATCAAATAGAAAGCGTCGTAATAAGCACGGATTCCGTGAGCGTATGGAAACGGCGAATGGAAGACGAGTATTGGCAGCACGTCGTGCAAGAGGCAGAAAAAGATTGACTGTTTCTGACGAGAAAAAGCATAAATAATACAACCGTCAGTAGGTAATCTTTTATCAGTACAGAGCTATTTGATGTAAAAGATATTGAAAGCCGCCTTTTGGTGGCTTTTTTGTTTTATCGAAATGATATTTTTGCAAACGAAAAAGTTTGCCATTCAATGAAGCATACATTTAAGAAAAACGAACGACTTTGTAGTTTAAAAGTCATAGATACGCTTTTTGACAGAAAGAATTCTGCCAATGAGGGCGTTTTTTCTTATCCGATGCGAGTGGTTTTTCAACCCAAAGAATCTACCGATACAGACTCAACTACGCAAGTATTATTTTCGGTACCGAAACGGCAGTTCAAACACGCCGTTGATCGAAATCTTATTCGAAGAAGAATGCGGGAAGCGTATCGTTTGAATAAGTCGATGTTAAATGCTCATTTCAATATTGCTTTTATTTACATTGGAAAAACAATAGAAGAATATAAAGCCATTGAAAAAGGAATGAAAAGTGCACTCAAGAAAATAAATGCTTAGAGTCCGAGGCGTTGCCTAATTTCTGGGATTTTCTCCTCGTAAGATGCTCCAATTGATATTTCATTACCCGCCACCCAAACCGACTGGCGGGTAATTTTTTGCACTTTATTATAGGCGATAATAAACGAACGATGAATTCTAACAAATTGATTACTAGGTAATTGATTGATACAATCACTAATATTTTGTCGGCAAAGTAGTTTTCGATTCGCCAGCACATACGCCATATAATTTCCTTCTGCTTCTATATATAGTATATCGTCAAATAAAACTTTTTCTTCCTCGTATCCTGTTTTTATAAAGATAAAGTCCTGTTCAGTGGCTCCGTTTTTAAGTGTTTTTATTTCTAAAGCTTTATTACAAGCTTTGGTAAATCTTACAAGCGAAAAGGGTTTTAAAAGGTAATCAACAGCATCTAGCTCAAAACCATTAACGGCATATTCCGAATAGGCGGTTGTAAAAATAATCATTGGTGATTTTTGCAAAATCCCAACAAATTCAAGACCTGAAATGTCAGGCATTTTTATATCTAAAAATATCAAGTCTATTTTATTTTGTTGCAAGTAAGGAATTGCCTCAAAAGCGTCAGTAAACGTAGCTTTCAACTCCAAAAAAGGTACTTTTTGAGCATGAATTTCGATTACTTCTAAGGCTCTTGGTTCGTCGTCTATCGCAATTGCAGAGATATTCATATTTGGTTAATCAAGGGCTTACCCTTAGTAAATTCCTAAAATTAAAGATACAAAATAATCATTATCTGATACTTGAATATCAAGTGTATGCCGATTGGGATAAATCAATTCAAGACGTTTTTTTACATTTTCAAGACCAATACCATGATTTTTCTGCTCTGTATCTTGTTCATTTTTAGGATGTGTTGAATTATGAACTTTAAAATAAAGTCTTTGTGTATCCTGCGTTAGCGTAATATATATCCAAGATGGCTTTCTAAAACTAATTCCATGTTTGAATGCATTTTCAATGAATGGGTTTAGCAACATTGGTGCAATGAAAATATCTTTTTCGGGTTGCTGAATATTTACTTTTATCTCGATGTTATGATTTTCATCAATTCTCATTCGTTGGATTGCAATATAATTTTCCAAATATTCTACTTCTTTGCTTAGTGGGATTCTTTCTTGATGGTTTTCATTCAGCATAAAACGCATCATATCTCCTAGTTTTTGAATACCATCGCTGGTGCGTTCTGCTTGTTCTTTCAGAGAAATAGAATAAAGAGTATTTAAAGCATTGAATAAAAAATGAGGGTTTATTTGTGAGCGAAGATTATTTAATTCGGCAGTAGTTTGCGAAATCTTTACTTCAAAATTTTGTTTTTCATTGAAAAAAGCCCAACGAAGTCCAGCGGAAGATAATCCAATTATGTTTGGAATTGCATACAACGTTAAGAAAGAATCATAATCACGAACTATAATCATCCAAATGGCCATTAGTACAATGCCGAGTAGAATATAGGCACAAAACCCAAAGAAAGCATATAATGTATTATCTAGTTTGTTGTAGTCGAGTTTGGCATAATATGGAATGATTAACTTAAAAAATAAGTAATGAAAACCGATACTCAACATGATGATGAGTATCGACTGGAAAGTTCCACGGCCATTGATAACCAAATTGGCAATACTTCCTTGAAGCATCCAAAAAATAATTAACGCAAGACTGATACTGAGAATAAAATACCCAAAAAACTGATGTTTAGGTTGTTTAAACTGATTGTATAGTTTTTGATTATGATAAAAAACTTGTGTTACTGCTTCATACAGCAAAATAACAATGATACCCGCATAAGTATTTGTAATTAAGTGAAGTTTTCGGAATAATGAAAAAACTTTAAATCCAACAATTTCATGGAAAATATCATATCTAAAATCCCAGTAACGCTTCATGTAGTTATAAACAAAAACACTCGCAAAAACCAAAATGGCCGAGGCTACCAAAGAAGTATAAAAGATGTATTTTTGTTTTAATTCTTTATTTCTCCAACGAGGGAAAGCTTCATAATGAAATAGATACCAAGCTAAGAAGAATAAAATAGCAGAGGCAATAGTTGGAAAAATTGTGTTAAGGACGTGGTCATAAGATGCTAAATTTCTCCATATTATGTATGGTTGCACGCCTAGGTCTTCTACTCTTGTAACATCAGAATCGAAATCAGCGGCAATGTAAAATAAACGCCGAGTGATGTAAACAACAAAAGCGAAAAGGATTACTCCAAATTCAATTTGCCTAAATTTTTTTAAAGATTCGTACATAGCTTTTTCGTAATTTTCAACAAAACTATGCTCAAAATTTACGCAAAATATATAAATGTTACAGAAATACTCGAAAATGTGATGAATTTTTGCATTGCTTTGTTATTCCTCAGCAAGATTAAAATCCAATTTTTCTTCTTTCGGGTTCTTCTGTAATTATTTTTAAGACATTTCCTGCAAAACGACTTTCATATTTTTCCTTCCAATACGCTGCTACGACTTGCCATTTTTCTAATTCGGCCTTCAATTTATCGTTTTCGAGCTGAAGTTTTTCCGAAGAATTTAGTTCTTGACTTTCAACTTTCAAAACAGGAACATCTTCTTTCAATAATTCAATAATATTCACGCCCAATATCTTCGCTATTTCATTGGCTCTTGAAATAGTTAAGTCGGTTTTATTACGTTCGATATCACCATAAGCGGTGGTTGAAATACCAAGCATATCGGCCATATTTTCTTGTGAATAGCCTTTCTGAAATCTAATTTGTCTGATTCTATCACCTGTATTCATGTATCGTAATTATCTATATATGAGTGCCTTACAAAGTATTTTGAAATTGTAAAAGAAAATTATTTTGGTAAATGTTGCTTTTACCGAGAAAATATCTGAAATTCTGACTACAAATTTCTAAAAGAATTAACATCTTTGTATCGAACAATTCGGCAACTTATAAAGTTCTGAATTGAACTTTGGTAAGAAACGAATCGTTTTATTGATACAATTACTAATAATAGATAACAAGTAAAAATAGCAAAAATATGAATTTTGGAGAAGAATTTCGTAAGTATGCCGTACATCACATGGGCATGAGTGGTCTAGGAATTGACGATTACATTAAGCACAACGTTCAGAATATGACTCCTAATATCATCGAAGAGCGTCCGATGCGTTTTGCTGCCATCGACGTTTTCTCTCGTTTGATTATGGACCGCATCATCTTTTTAGGAACGGGTGTAGATGATTACGTGGCAAACGTGGTTGTGGCTCAATTATTATTTTTAGAGTCGGTTGATGCGAAAAAAGATGTTTTAATGTATATTAATAGCCCTGGTGGTTCGGTTTATGCGGGTTTGGGTATGTATGATACCATGCAATATGTTCGTCCAGATGTTGCTACTATTTGTACTTCATTAGCTGCGTCAATGGGGGCTGTATTATTGGCTGGTGGTGCTGCTGGAAAACGTTCGGCTTTACCACACGCACGTGTAATGATTCACCAACCAAGTGGTGGAGCACAGGGTCAATCACGCGATATGGAGATTACGGTGAAAGAAATTATCAAACTACGTCGTGAATTGTACGAAATTTTAGCAAATCATACAGGAAAAACTCTTGAGCAAATCGAGCAAGACTCTGACCGTGATTATTGGATGAAAGCAGAAGAAGCCAAAACTTATGGTTTAATTGATGAAGTTTTGTACCGCGAAAAATAATAGGTAACACAATTCTCTGAATTGTGCATATCGGCCACAATTTGTTATCGTTGATAATAAATTGTGGCACTTTTATTTTTTAGAATTACCTTTTGGAAGGATTTGAACAAAATAAAATTTCGTCCCACGACTTTTAGCCCTAACTTTGCAAAAAACATTCAAAATTTTATGAGTTCTCTTTCAAACGAGGTAATTATTGCCCCTTCAGTTTTAGCCGCAGATTTTGCAAATCTTCAACGTGACTGTGAAATGCTTAATGCGTCGCAGGCAGATTGGTTTCATATTGATATAATGGATGGCGTTTTTGTGCCAAATATCTCTTTCGGAATGCCAGTTTTGGAGGCAATTCAACGCCATGCAAAAAAGCCACTTGATGTTCACTTAATGATTGTTCAACCTGAAAGATATTTAGAAACTTTCAAGAAATTAGGAGCTGAAATCTTAACGGTACATTATGAGGCTTGTCCACATTTACACCGCACAATTCAGCAAATAAAAGATTTAGGTTGTAAGGCTGGTGTTGCACTTAATCCACACACGCCTGTAAATGTTTTGGAAGATATCATTCATGATATTGATATGGTGCTTATTATGTCAGTGAACCCAGGCTTTGGTGGGCAGAAATTTATTGAACATACTTACGAAAAAGTAAGAAAAGTACGCAAAATGTCACCTTCAGTAATGATTGAAATTGATGGGGGCGTTAATTCAAAAAATGCCAAACTTTTGGTAGATGCAGGAGCAAATGCTCTTGTAGCAGGAAGTTTTGTGTTTAGCTCTGAGAATCCGATTCAGACAATTGCAGACTTAAAAAATAACTAATAAATGCAAATACAGCAGCTTATTAGGCAAAATGCCATCTTAATACTCATTGGAATTCTTTTGATGGCATTTGCTTTAAGATTTTATAAAATTGGAGCTCACGGACTGGCAGGCGATGAGAAATATTCTCTCTTCGTGAGCCAGTTTGTTACTTATGAGGGTAATAACCAGCACGATTCAGTCCGAAAGCCTAATAACCCTTATTTCACACCAAAAGAATTTTGGTCAGAGAAATCATTGCCTGATTTTTTTGACTCAATTGCTCGTTTAGATACAGGAAACGGAGCTCTTTATACCTATTCTCTGCATTTCTGGACAAAATTATTTGGTGTTTCAGATACGAGTTTAAGGTTTCCTTCGCTACTATTTAATCTCTTTACGATTATCTTATTGTTTATATTCGTAAAGCAACATTTCCACTCAAAAAACTTAGCACTTTTGGTGGCTTTCTTGGCTGCTATTTCTCCTTTTTACATCAATTATTCGCAAGTGGCACGTAATTATAGCATGAATATGTTTTTTGCGTTGTTGGCTACTCATTTGTTATTACAATTAATCAATGAAGAAGAGAGTGACCAGAAACCCAAGTGGAAGTATTTAGCTTATAGCCTTAGTGTCTTAGCTTGTGAGCTTTGTCATTTAGCAACTTTTCCTTTGTTTATTATTCATGCCATTTTTGTATTAATGTTTTTTCGTAAGAAAAGAGGATATATTGGTTTTATATTGGCAGCTTTTATTTCAGTTGGAGGAGTGGCTTTATGGCTTAAATCAGATGGGGGTAGGTGGTTGATTGATTATGTTTCAAATAGTGTAAAAGTTTATAATCAAATGGCTCTAGAAACACCAGATGATTATTTGAGTTTGGCAAATCCAAAGAATATTCTTAAACAACTTAGATATGTAATTTCAGCGATGTACCTTTCAATTGATGGCTATCCAACAATTTCGGTTTTTCATAAGAAAACATTTATCGCTACGATATTAGCTTCGCTCTTCGTACTTGGTATTTATATTTGGGATTTAAGAAAAGCTAGTAATATTAATGCAATAAAGCTTCATGTTTTCTTACTCATGCTTTCTTTTATTCCAATCTTTACACTGACTGTATTTGCCTTTCAAGATGGCAATACTTTTAGAATCATGCCAAGATATGTAGCCTATTCTTATAGTTTTTCTTTGGTATTATTGGCTTTACTAATACAAAACCTTTTTAAAAAGGCTAATATTATCAGATTTCCAATTCTCCTTATTTGGGCAATTCAGTTTTTAATGATTTTGAAATTAGTAAACAATGTTTGGAATGATAAAGCCCCTCGATATTTTATGTCATTTCCTGAGCCTCGCAAAGAGAATCCTTACCAAACTTCAGCCAATTTAATTATTAAAAATTATGCTAAAGGCGATACAGTTTTGTACCCTTCGGTATTTGTTGAAAAGAGGGGAGGGCTTGGAATGCCGAGTTATTCAGTGGTTGATGCACAGTTAACGAATTTTTATTTACCTAAAGATTCTGAAATAATTCAGAGGGTAAATCTTAATGAAGAGAACAAAATTTATATTCAAAAACCTGATGGTAGTCAGCAGTTAATATTTGATTTTGAAGGTACCAAATATAGATATTAAGTGAGGTTAAGCACAAAAAAGAGGTGTCGGAATTTCCGACACCTCTTTTTTATTTACCCAATATTTATAATTAAAACTTGTACACACGCTTTGTAAGTTGTTGCGTATCTGTACGAAGGCTAATTGTATAAGTTCCTTCTGAGTAATTATTCAAGTCAAGACGATATTCCGTTTGATTTGGAGATAATAATGTTTTAGAAACAACTCTATTCGTGTTATCAGTGATAATAATCATTCCAGAACCTTTCAATAAGTTTTCCGAAACCGAAACTTTTACACCATCAGATGTTGGATTTGGATAAACTTGGAATACCTCATCTGCTGCAATTTCAATACCTGCAGAAGCTTTAGTAAGGGTAGTGATTTCTAATACATTCGTGTAGTCAGAGTTTCCTTTGATATTTGTAGCTCTTACACGATAAGAGTACTTAGTTTTATCTTTTACTGTTTTATCAACGTAAGTAACTTCATTGCGGGCAGTTGTTCCGATTTTTGTAAATGTTTTACCATCATCAGAGCGTTCTACTTCAAAGCCCGCTTCTTTATTAGAATCATCACCCCATGTTAAGCTTACATCAGCAGAAGTTGCTTTTCCTTTTAAGTCATATGGAGCATTTGGAGTAGCGGTTACTGGCATTTCAAGCTTTACTGTGCTTGAATACTTTGATGCACCATATTGATTTGAGGCACTTATTCTGAAGAAATATGTTACACCTTCTTCAATTGGAAGACTTGTCGCAGTAACAGTGTTTGAGTCAAGGTCTGCTTTAAGCACACCTGTTGCAAAAGTTTCATCTGTTGAGCGTTCAAGTGCAAAGCCCCATTCGTCGTTTGAATTATCTTTCCATGTTACTTTGATAACAGTATTACCTAATGCATCATTAGCCAAGGCCGTAGCTAGTTCAGTTGGAGCATAAGGAGGGCCTAAAGTAGTTGCACTAGCCAGATTAGAATAAGGTGATTGACCTTGGAAATTGGCAGTTAAGATTTTGTACCAATAGGTAGTTTTGGGTGAACAAGTATTATCAGAATAACTATCTTCGTAGTTACCAATAGTAGCAATTCTAATGAAACCATCTGTGGCACTCACCGAAGAACGATAAATTTCTTGTGAAACACGGTTGTTTGTTACACCATCTTGCGTACCTAAATTCCATTTCAAATCAATTTGGGTGGTTGAAATAGTTTTTGCAGTAAGATTGAATGCCGGGTTTGGTGCTACCCTTTTCAGCGTAGTTGCTGGCAAAACATTTGAAGGATCACTATCACCACCAGAGTTGAACGCAATAACTCTAAAGAAATATCTTTGTCCTTCATTTAAGTTTGTTGCAGTAAAGCCAAGTTCGCTATTAGCAGAAACGGTACCTATAGTAAACCAAGAGTTATTATCGCTTGATTGTTGTACATAAAATCCTATCGCATTAGGTGCTCCATTTCTCCAGTACATTTTAATGAAGTTAAGTCCTATAGGATTTACGCTTATCAAACCTAAACTATTCGGAGCAATTGGTCTGTCTGGAGGAGTAATGAAAGATGCTGTCGTTGCTCCTGTTACAGACTGGCCAATAATATTTTTTGAATAGATGCGGTATTGATATTGTGTATTTGGTAATGTTGTATTATCAACATAAGAACGTTGACCTGTACCTGAAACACCAGGCATAGTTGCAATCTGAGTGAATGCACCACCACTACTTGAACGCTCGATGATAAATTCGGTTTCATCTGCTGAATTATCATTGAAGTAAATAGTATTTGTTCTTTGTGAATAAGGAGTGGCAACTATTGCATTAGTTGGTGCAGCTGGTATAGCACCTGTTGAAATTTTTAATAAATTACTCCAACAAGATGGTGTATTGCCAGTAGGAGCTGAATTAGTAGGTTCATTAGCCACTGGAGTACATGACCCTATACTTCTTGCAACATCTGCACGTAAAGCCCTAACCCAAATATAATAGGTTGTGTTGGGCGTTAGTCCGTTAAGTGTTGTAGCTCCAGTAGAGCCACTTCCCGTAACAGCAACAGCGGGTGTGACTAAATATGTGGTAGAATCTGTTGAATAAGCAATCTCAAATTCAGTTTCATCAACTGAATTATCTGTCCATGTTAAATTGAGTTTTGTCGCATCACCACCGACTGCAGAACCAGAAAGACCACTAGGGGCAGCTGGAGGTGCGGGTATTGTGACTGTTGTGCGGGCTGCCTTGCCATTTTTATTGATTGATTTTGAACCATTGGAGGCTTCCACCTGCCAAAAAGTTATCATCAACAAAAGTAGAGATAGAAAATAATTTTTTCTCATAGCTGAACGATCAGTTTATGTTATTAATATTGGGAGGGAACTATTGTTTTTTGTAAATATAAAAGAATTTCTTTATTTTAAATCTATCACAATGCATGAAAATTATTTTACGGCAAACTTTATTTCTTAATTAAAGACTCATGCGTAAAATAAACACTTGATAGTCAATATAATGACTTTTTATTAATTTCAAGTCTCTATGACACGAAAATTCTAAGCTACAGCAATTACAGAAATTTCTACATTCACATCTTTTGGAAGACGAGCAACTTGAACTGTTTCTCGAGCAGGTGGCAAGGAAGTGAAGTATTGCCCATAAACCTCATTTACTAGAGCAAAATCATCCATATTTTTTAGGAAAATACTCGACTTTACGATGTTTTCGTAATTCATACCAGCTTCAGCGAGTATATGTCCGATGTTTTCCATTACTTTTTGTGTCTCGGCCTTCAGGTCTCCAGATTGTGCCAGTTCTAGAGCAATTTGGCCAGATACATAGAGTGTATCTTCAACCAATACCGCTTGACTATAAGGCCCAATTGGTGCAGGAGCTTTTTCGGTATAGATAATTTTTTTCATGTAAAAACTATATTAAATGTTTGTTTTGTGAAATGATTTACTTGTTCTACTCAACCTAGTGAGTGATATTTTCGTAAGTTTGAAAAACAAAAATCAGAATAAAACTGAGAATTTACAATTTTAATTACATATTATTTATAATGAAAGCAGGTGCATTGACCGACAAAAATTTCCCCCCAAAATGCGGGGCTGTACAAGAAGAAGCGATTATTATTTTTATTAAAAATCCTCGATTGGGAAAAGTAAAAACGCGTCTGGCAGCGACCCTCGGTAATGAGCGAGCATTGGAGATTTATCATGAATTGATGGCTCACACAATGTTAATCACCAGTGGCCTACCAGTGGATAAGTATTTATTTTATTCAGATTTTGTAGATAATAATGATATCTGGAATAATGAAATGTATAAGAAAAGCGTTCAGCATGAAGGCAATGACCTAGGCTTAAAAATGCTAGAGTCGTTTATGAAATGCATGAACACTGGACATAAGAAAGCATTAATAATTGGAAGCGATTGCCTTGAACTATCTGCTGAACTGATAGAAGATGGATTTAAACTACTTTCTGAAGATTCGGTTGTAATTGGACCAGCCAATGATGGAGGATATTATATGATTGGCTTTAATTTTGAATTACTTTCTGACCCCATTAATTTACTTGAAAATTTGTTTTTAAATAAAGCTTGGAGCCATGAAAATGTACTTAAAGAGGCCATTGAAGTTTGTAAAAAACTCAGTATCAGCATTGCTGAATTGCCTACTTTGACTGATGTTGATGAAGAAAAAGATTATGAAAAAACCAAGCACTTGGCGCTAAAATTAGTGATTTAGTTGTTGGTGAATTGCTAAGATTTGTGGAATAAGTAGTTTCTTCTCGTCGTTTTGAATAATATAATCAGCTATTGAGGCAAACTCCTCTTCTGTTTTTTGTCGAGCAATAATTGCTTTTATTTGTGTCTCACTTCGTTGAGGATCTCTTTGTTTGATTCTCTTAATTCGAATGTCTTCTGGGCAGCTAACTACAATTATTTTATCTAAATCATTGCCTTGTTTTGCCGCATTACTTATGGCTGCTTCACGTAAAACATAACTTTGGTTTTGGTTTTTCTCAAGCCAATTTTGAGTATCGGCCAATACCCTTGGGTGTATTAGTAAATTGAGCATTTGTAATAGGGAAGGGTCGGTGAATACCTGTTCGGCTACCCATTTTCTATTATACAATCCATCTTGGTCGTAGGCTTGTCTGCCTAAAAGCTCTTTTATTTCTTTTCTTAGTTGTAAATCGTTGTTTGTAAGCCAATTAGCTCTTGCATCAGCATAGTAAACGGGAATCTGTAAAAGTTCAAAAAACTTACAAACGATACTTTTTCCCGAACCAATACCGCCAGTTATGCCTATTACTTTCGCCATTTTATACTTGAGGTTTATTTTTTCTCACAAAATACTCCCAAACAATACTTTTGGAGTAAATGGGATAAACTTGTTTAGTTTTTTTTCTTTCAAGCTTCGGAATCATCACATAAAATGCAAAATGAGCTTTGATGATTGCCAGACAATCATTCAATTGGCCATCTAAAACTAATTTTATACCCGAAATGCCATCTAAAATTAACCTTAGCAGAATCGTATAAAATACCTTTCCACTTGGTAGATTTTTATAGAGCATTGCCAAGCCATTTCTGTAATTAAGGAAAGTTTTGCGTGGATTAGATTTGTGTAAAGTGCCTCCACCAACGTGATAAACTTTTGATTCCGATGAATACATGATTTTATAATCTGCATTTTTCATTCGCCAGCATAAGTCAATCTCTTCCATGTGAGCAAAGAAATTTGCATCAAAACCTCCTAAACTATGAAATACATCAGCACGAACAAACATACAAGCACCAGTAGCCCAAAAAATTTCTTTGGTATCATTATATTGACCAGTATCTTTTTCGTAGCTATCAAATACTCTACCTCTGCAAAACGGATACCCCAACCAGTCGATATATCCACCAGCAGCACCCGCGTATTCGAAGTGTGTTTTTTCATGATAACTCAAAATTTTAGGCTGGCACGCTGCAATAGATTCATCATTATCCATGAGTTTTATGATGGGTTCTATCCAGTTTGGTGTTACTTCCACATCAGAATTTAAAAGAACATAATATTGGGCTTGAACTTGTTGTAAAGCCGCATTATATCCTCCTGCAAATCCTTGATTTTGAGCCATTTGAATGACTTTGACTTGGGGGAAATGACTTTGTAAAAAGGCTACTGAATCATCTGTGGAGGCATTATCTGCAATAATTACTTCATTGCCACCAGAATTTTGGATAACCGATGGCAAAAAGGTTTCTAGAAATGTTTTTCCGTTGTAGTTTAAAATTACTACGGCTACTTTGCTCATAGAATTTTATTTAAATAATTTGTCCAAATCCATTCCTGGAATATTAGGCATTAATCCCTCAGTAGATTTTTGAAGTTCTTCTTTGGCTTTGATTTCAACTTTTTCTAAGGCTTTATTTGTAGCCGCTACAATTAAATCTTGCAAAATTTCTCGGTCAGTCGGTTTCATCAAATCTTCATCAATTTCAACACTAACCAATTGTTTTTTTCCATTGGCAGTTACTTTCACCATGCCTGCACCAGCTTCACCCATCTCGGTGATTTTTGCTAAATTTTCTTGAGCTTCTTGCATTCGGGCTTGCATTTCTTTCATTTTACTAGCCATCCCGAAAATATCTCCCATATTCATAGTTGTAAGCGTTTTATTTTCATGCAAATATACAAAAAAGGGCAGTCGATTATAGACTACCCTTTTCAAATAACATATTAAATGGATTTTTGTTTCATTTAAGAAGGACTATCGAACCCGTCTTTTGAAACTTATTTCCCCCAACATCTAAGCCCCAAATCTTGAACCCATAATTACCTGGTGGTGCTTGTGTAATACCATCAGTAGTGGTGCCATCCCAACCAATATTCAAATCATTGCTTTCAAATATTACATTTCCCCAGCGGTCATAGATTTCTAAGTTATATTTTACAATAAATCTACCTTTTGCTACAAAAGCATCATTAGTACCATCAGTATTTGGGGTAAATGCAGATGGAATATACAATTGTACGGGTAAAATAAAAGTATAATCATTTGAATAGGCAGAATAAGAACCTTGTACGGCCTTAACTCTGAATGTAGCAGCCCCATTGGCATTAGGTAAATTTATAATATCCTCAATTTGCTGCTTTAACTCTATGTAATTATTGGTTGAAATATTTACATTTAAAATATTGCCACCGGGTTCAAATGATTCGATGTAATACTGAACAGGTAAAGTAGAAGAAGGGACAGAGAAATCTGTCCAAGAAAGAATATTATCCTGATTTGAGTTTGCAAAAATACTGCAAAACGCAGGTGATAAATCAGAAGTATTGCCACATTCATCTTGATATGCTACTTTATAACAGTATTGCTGTTTTGCAGGGTCAACACCTATATCATCGTAGAAATCATCTGGTGTTCGCATGACTTCAACAAAATTTGAACTACCTCCAACAGAGCGATAAAAAATATACTTACTTTCTTTTGTAGAAAAAAGCTTGAAATTAATTGTATTTGAATTTGAAACCGATACAGTTCCAGTTGTTTTGGCTGGTAATTGTATCGTAATGGCAGGGTCTATTAAAATACTTGGCGATTTTATGATTACCTGATTACTAGCTGGCCCTATGAAAGCCGTAATTTGAAAATTATATTTTTTCCTGCAATCAAGATTATTAAGGGTATATGTAGTTGCAGTTGGTGGTGAAGGTACGTCGGTATTGGCATTAGCTCCAGTAGGTGATTCGCTAAAATCAACGGTATAGCTTGAAACGCTAGGGTCAGGAGTGTTCCAGTTGATGGTTGCTGACTTAGTGCTTGTAATATTTGCTTTTGGGACAATACTGCATACCTCATTTGATAGCGTAGGGTTAGTACAACCATCATTAGCTTTTAATCGAAAACAATATTCATTCGAACCATTCAAACCATTTACATCTAATGTAGCAGATGGTTGACCCGAATTACGTTTCATTTTCTTTCCTGTATCTATCCAAGTGCCATTGTTTGTTTTTTGTTCAAGATTATAATCTTTGTTTTCGTTACCCTCTTTCATCGTGATTTTTACAATCGTACCGCTCGATAAACCTTCTAATTCTGTAAGTTTGGGTGGAATATTAAGCTCAAATGTGTAGCTCTTTGAGCAGGCCGATGTATTGGTTCCACTGATATATTTAGTAATTATACTAGGTTTTGTAGTGGGAGTGCTGTTATATAGGTGAGGTACAACAATTGGAAAATTTGTCAAATCAGTTATTGGTTCTTTATTTCCATCTCCCCAATCTATTTCATACGAGCCATGTTTTCTATTTTTTGGCGTAGCTAAAAATTCAACAGTGATACTATTTGGGGCACAGGAACTTACGCTAATATCAGGGTCTTCAGGCTTGATTACTTCGAAATATTTACATGTTATATAAAACATATTATTTTCTTGGCCACCAAGCATTATCCAATATTTCCCAGGAGCACTAACTGTCCAAGTCTCTTGAAGAGTTGTAGGGAATGCTATATTATCGCCATTTCGAATGTTAAATATATATCCTAAGTTATTAACGAGGGGATTACCAGTTGGAGATACAGGATTTGAAACCGTCACCGTTGCATCTGGATTGAGGCAACCAACTTCTGAACTCATGCTAAAGGTAGTTTGATCAACTAATATCCCTCCACCCGGTTTGATGCACTGATCTGGCTTATTTTCTTGTTGTCCTAAGGTCGAAAAGCTAATAAAGAAAAAGGCTCCCAGCCAAAATAAGATATATTTGAAACGGGACATAGTCAAAATCTTTTCATTTGTTCATTCACCGAATAATGTTGTTTTACAAAAATCATGCCCGATAATTGTATAGTTACTTATAAAACGATGCGATGAATAGAATTATTAAGCAGGATTTGAAAAAATCAAAAAAAAACTGCTTTTGTCAGTTTAGAAAAGAATGAGTATGAGCTTGATAATCAATAAATTAAGTAAAGGTAGTTGGTTGTTTGAGGTTTCGGGTTCATAATAATTAGTACATCTAAATGATAATCGGATTTACACCTTTTATTGTTCCTGTACTAAATACAGGAATAAATCGAGCGAAAAGTTCTTCGGAGTACCACTTTTCATTGTGTGTCTTTTTTACAATTTGAGCGTGTTCTCTTTGTTTATAGGCAAATTGCTTGACGTCATCAAGGCTATCCCAAACTGAAAAAGTAGCTTGTCGGATGAAAGGAACTTCTCCGATACCTACTGAGGTAATAAAGCCTTGAGCCTGATTCATCGAGGCAGATACGATTGGCACATTTGACCAAAAACTTTTTAACTTCGACCAACTGATGGTAGCTCGGGTGAGAACTGCAATCGGGCCAGAATAATTACGGTCAGGTATTGGTTTACCGAAAGGTTCTTTTTTATCCCACTTTCCATGTGATTCGTATGGAATACAACCAATTATCCATTTTTCGTGACAAAAAAAACTCCACCATTTTGAAACCCATGAGTTTTCTTGAAACTTTTCAAAATCTGACTGCTGATTCCAAACACCTAGCATACCCCATTGCTGAAAGTCGGGCTGAATATCGAAAGTGCCGTTTTTGCCACAGCCTAGTAGTTTCCAAAAACTCAAGCCTCTTGTAAAAAAGAGGGGTAAGTGTAAAATGGCCATTGATAAAAAGGCAAAAGGGATAAAGTACTTGGGGTATCGAACAATTGTGAGGCTAACAAACATTGGACTGAAGTAAGATTCTTATTTTAAAACTCTTAGGACTTGAAAATGTTTTAATTATCATTTTTTGACAATAATTAGCCAACGAAATGCCCATTTCCATCTTATTTGATAGTTTTTTATACCAGCTTGTTCAAGTAAATGCACTAATTCATGTCTTCTAAAACCTCTTAGCACTGATAAAGGAGCATCGTTTTTAACTAAGTAAGATTTTGAGAAAAGTTTAGTCAAAATCTTTATTGAATAGTAAGCCAAAGGATGCCGATGTAAATCGGCAATAATAAATCCAGATTGAGCATGTGTATGCATCCATCGGAACATTTCTATTAATTGTTCATCTGTAAAATGATGACAAAATAATGAGTTGAAAATGATGTGAGGTTTTCCTATCGGGAAAGTAGAAGCTTGGTAGTCAGATTGTTCGTAGTTGATGTTAGTTGAATTGAATTTTTGGGCGAAATTTATACAATCGGCTTTTAAATCAATGCCGCATAGTTTGACATTTATTTTTTTCTTACTTAAAAACTTCGCTACGGCCCTTAGGTTATCTCCACCACCGCTACCAATTTCATATAAATTTATATTTTCAGTATAATTTGAAAATATTGAATTATTGATATTATTTGAAAATATAGAATTATCAAATCCATCTATAATTACTGAATGTCCACCTAAATAACGATTGATGAAATCAAGTTCCTTTAGGTTTTGGTAGAGGTCTTCTTGTGGAATGTGTTCATTATCAAGAAGTTCGGATTCATAAGAGCGAGTTTTGAAATTCATTTCTCTAAAATTACACTTTCCATTGTTAAACCAGGACCAAAAGCAACTGCAAAGATATTTCCCTTTTGTTGAGAATTTTCGAATATTTTTTTCAAAACAAATAAAATGGTGGGTGATGACATATTTCCATAATTACGAAGAATATCATAAGAATTCTCCAAATCAGATGCCGATAAACCTAAGGCATTTTCTACTGCTTCAAGTATATTTTTTCCGCCCGGATGTACTGCCCATTCATTGATATCGGCTTGATTGATTTGAAGTTTATCTAAAGAAGCCTTAAGTAAATGCTTCATTTCTTCTTTAATTAATTTAGGAACGTAACTCGACAAGGTCATTAAAAAACCTGTACTCGATAGTCTCCACGACATATCTTTTTGTCCATCTAAGGCTATTTGAGAATAGAATTGTCTGATAGAAAGTCCCTCTGAGGCATCATTTCCTGTAATTAGGCACGCTGCCGAACCATCAGCAAACAAGGTAGAAGAAAGTATGGCATCGGTATCATTTGATTTTTGAAAATGGATAGTACAAAGCTCCGTGCACACCACCAAAACCTTTGAATTGGTATCAGCTCTACAAAAAGCATCGGCTATTTTAAGGGCATGTAGGGCTGCATAACAACCCATGAAATTTACTGAAGTTCGCACAATATTGGTTGATAAGCCCAATTGCTGAATTAATTGTATGTCTAAACCAGGAGCTGATAAACCAGTGCAAGTAACTGTAATTAAGTGGGTAATTTCCTGAATATCAGTATCTTTAATGCAATCTTTAATAGCTTCAACAGAAAGTGCAATAGCCGCATCATTGAAAGAACTCATTCTTGCTTCAAGTGGGGGCATCGTGCAATTATTTCCAAAGAAATTCCATTGCCCTCTGATTTTAGAGAAATCATCAAAGACCGAATAACGGGTTTCTATGCCACTTCTATGATAGAGAATTGGTATTAACTTTTTATTTTTCTCATCAGGATTGTTGGCATCGAGCATAAACTGCATAATATCCTTTTGTTGATGACAAAAAGCTGGTGTGGCTGTACCGATTGAAACAATCTTTGACATGCTGGTTCGAATTTTTTGGCGGGATTGATAATTAATGTACGAAGTACAACTTGAATTGGTTGCCGAAGCTTTCAATTTAAAAAATCATCAAAAAACAATTAAGCTTGTAGATATAAACTTAAAATAAGGAAGATAGTTTTAGAAATTAGCAAGCAAATTTAGGTTCCAGTTTTGTTCGGGTGAGTAGTGGAGGTAACCATTTGCTACAACTAGCGGACTTGGAATATTATTATTATAAAGTGAGCCTGTTCCTAAGCCTTGTGGCATAAGGTTTTTGTATTCAGCAGTAAATTGGGCGATGGCATTTAAGCCAATATTAGATTCGAGAGCAGAAGTCATCCACCAACCAATATGAAGGCGTGTAGCAATCTCAATCCATTCTCGGCAGTGTTGAAGTCCGCCCAAAAGGCTTGGTTTTAAGATTATATAAGTAGGTTTGAGCTTTTTTAGAAGCTGCATTTTCTGTACGTAATCTGTTACGCCGATTAATTCTTCATCAAGAGCAACAGCAATCGCACCGTTTTGACATAAATTGGCCATTGTTTCAGTTTGCTGCGGTTTGATTGGTTGTTCGATGCTATGAATTTGATAATTAGCCAATTGCTTGAGTTTCTGAGGAGCATCATCTACTGAAAAAGCTCCGTTGGCATCAACTCTAAGTGTGATTTCATCGGCCGAGAACTTTTCACGAATACTTGCCAAAATAGCTAATTCTTCGTCAAAATTAATCGCACCAACTTTCATTTTAATTGTCTGAAAACCATTTTCGAGTTTTTCTCTAACCTGTCTAGCCATAAATTCAGCACTACCCATCCAAACTAAGCCATTGATATCTATTGCACGTTTACTCCTTACAAAATCATTATTAAAAATCACTCTTTTTCCCCCATTTAAAAAGTCAAGCAAGGCCGTTTCAAAACCAAATTTGATGGATGGGAAAATATCGTCGATGAGCTGAGAGAGAATAATATTGATATTCCATTCGAATACTTCAAGGTCTAGGCCATCAAAAGTATCACAAATATTTTGTAGTACTTCTTCAAAATTCGGTATATCATCAACACTTAAGCCTTTTAGGGGTGCGGCTTCTCCCAAACCAAAAACCGTTGGATTTTCAGAATCGAAGATTTTTATGAAATAAGTATCTTTCTCAGTATAAACACCTCTCGAGGTTCCTGCTTCAAACCTGAACATCAAAGTGTGCTTCAACCATTTCACTTTCAGACCCATTTAAAAATGCTTAATTTTGGCAAAAGTACAGAAACTTTTGTTTTTAATGATATAATTAGTCGATTTATATACTTTTAGAGATACTCAGCTGTTAAAATTGTAATATTTTACAAAAACCAAACCAACATGAAGTTACTTGTTTTGTTATTTAAAATAACACTTTTTCCTTTATATGGCTTGTATTACGGTATCATTTTTTTAAGAAATTACCTATATGATTCTGGAATTTCTAAATCAATTCGTCCTAAAGTTTATACCATCAATGTTGGAAATTTGAGTTTAGGAGGTACAGGTAAAACTCCTCATGTTGAATATTTGGTTCGTTTGCTCAATAAAAAATATCAAATGAGTACTTTAAGTAGAGGCTATGGAAGACAAACCAAAGGTTTTTTAGTAGCTGATAATCAAGCAAATGCACAAATAATAGGCGATGAACCAATGCAGTATTATTTAAAGTTTGCTCAGGAAATAAAGGTAGTTGTATGTGAAGATAGGGTAGAAGGGGTAAATAAAATACAGACAGAATTTACTGATAATAAGCTGGTTGTATTAGATGACGTTTTTCAGCATAGAAAGATAAATCCACATTTGAATCTTTTACTTACAGAATTCGATCAGCCATTTTTTGAAGATGCTTTGGTGCCATTTGGCCGATTACGTGATATTCGCCAAAGTGCCCGAAGAGCCGATGCTGTAATCGTCACGAAGTGTCCACCTCAATTATCTCAAAATAAAAGAAATGATTTAGAATTCAGTATAAAAAAATATACAGATAGTCAAATTCCCATTTTTTATTCTTCTATTATTTACAGGTCTATAGTGGGTTATATTCCTACAAGTACTTTTGAACTAAATCAACAATGTGTTGTTGTTTCTGCAATAGCAAAACCAGAGAAATTTGTTGAATATTTGAAGACCCAAGTACCTAAGATTCAAAAAACGATTGATTTTCCTGACCATTATGCTTTTTTGAGAGATGATATTGAAAAATTACTCAAAGATTTTGGCACGAATAGTCAGTTTATTAGTACAGAAAAAGATATGGTGAAAATAAAGCCACTTTTAAGTAAAACTGAACAAGAAAAGTTCTTTTATGTACCAATTGAGGTAAATATTGTCGGAAAATCTAATTTCGATGATTTTATTCTACAAGCTATTCAAACTTACTAATATTTATGAAGAAATACTTTTTATTACTCTCTTTGCTCGTTATCAATTTGAAGGGAATAGGGCAGCAAAAACTAGATTACAGCCGAACTTGGGTATTTATGGTTGGTGTTTTAGAGTGGGCTGATGCGAATACATTTGCATCTTTTGATAAGAAAGGAAGGTTAGATACCAAAATCTTGAATTTCTTTCAAAAACAAGGCGTTCCTGCCAGTCAGATGCTTTATTTGAAAGACCAAAAAGCTACTACAAAGGCTGTTAGAGAGGCTTTCGCACCGTTTCTTAAACAAGCCAAAAAAGGCGATGCTTTGTTTTTTTATTATTGCGGGCATGGTTATAAAAATGATGGTGGCAAAGTATGCTTTGCAAATTACCAAGGAGCTGACTGGACAGCCGAAGAAATTGTAAAAACTGTGAATGAAAATTTTGCAGGAAATACAGCCATTTTTACTGCTGATTGTTGTAATTCTGGAGGATTGGCTAAAGAAGTACAAATGTATCCTTCAAGAAATTACGCTGCTTTGAATTCTGTGGTACCCACCGATGTTTCTACTGGTAATTGGACTTTTTCCAATGCTTTGTTATATGGTTTAGAAGGTAGAAACTTTGTGGATATAGATAATAATGGACAAATTCAATTACCCGAACTAGCCCAATATATTGATACAGAAATGGCCATTGTGGAAGGACAAAAATCATTATATTTTGTTCCAAACACAATGAAGAACTTCGAGATAAAAGCTGGCGTTCCAATTAAGAAAAATAGCAGAATTGGAGAAAGAGTTCAGGTTGATTATGACGGTACTGATTGGCTTGGTTTTATTGAAAATGTGGAAGCTGATAAAAGACTAAAAGTTAGATTTTATAGTTATACAAACAATGAGGTTGACGTGGTGGAAGCTTCAAGAGTGAAGGCTTTTAAATGTACTAAAGATTTTCCAATTGGTGCAAGAGTGAAGGTTTACAGCACCAATGATAAAGCTTGGTACGCTGCTAAAGTACTGAAAAAGTTTTCTTGTTTACACTACATTCATTATGAAGGATACGATGATGAATATGATGAATGGGTTTCTACTGACAAAATAAAAAAGTGAATCACTAATTTAATACGCTCAGAATTCTTGCTAAAAAATGCCAAATTTACTCCAAGAACGTTCAAATATCATTAAACAAAAAGCCTTAGAACTGGGCTTTGAGGCTTGTGGTATTTCAAAAGCAGATTTTTTAGAGGAAGAAGCTCCACTCTTAGAAAAATGGTTGAATCTGAATTATCATGGGAAAATGGCATATATGGCCAATCATTTTGATAAACGCCTAGACCCGAGAAAATTGGTAGATGGGGCGAAGTCGGTCATTACAGTTATCTTGAATTATTTTCCAGAAGAGCCACTATCTACCGATGAAGATTCATACAAAATCTCAAAATATGCCTATGGTACTGATTATCATTTTGTTTTGAAAGACAAACTGAAAGATTTAATGAACTTTATTTCAGAAGAAATTGGGGAGGTAAATGGCCGAATTTTTGTAGATTCTGCCCCAGTAATGGATAAAGTTTGGGCAAAAAAGAGCGGAATTGGCTGGATTGGGAAACACTCAAATCTAATCACAAGAGAGATAGGGAGTTTCTTTTTTATCGGAGAAATCATTTGCGATTTAGAATTACAAACCGATTCTTCCATGAAAGATTACTGTGGTACTTGCACACGTTGTGTTGATGCTTGTCCGACCGATGCGATTGTGCAGCCTTATGTAGTTGATGGCTCGAAATGCATTAGTTATTTTACGATTGAATTGAAAGAAGCCATTCCAGATGAGGTAAAAGGGCAATTCGAAAATTGGATTTTTGGCTGTGATATTTGTCAAGATGTATGCCCGTGGAATCGTTTTTCAAAACCTTCAGAGGTGCCAGATTTTAGGCAACACCCTGATTTAAAGAATTTTACTAAATCAGATTGGGAGGAAATTACACAGGAGGTTTTCCAAGAAATATTTCGAAGAAGTGCTGTAAAGAGAACAAAATTAGAAGGCTTAAAACGTAATATTAGTTTTGTCAAATTGGCTGATTAATTCTTGAATGTTTGAAGAATGAAAGTTCTACATAAGTATGAGTAGTATTCCGTTAAACACTTTACATTTATTAAAAAATGGCAGTAAAAGATAATTTTTCAAATCAGGCAAGTATTTACGCTCAGTTTCGCCCAACTTATCCGCAAGAAGTTTTTGAGTATTTAGCTAAAATTGTCGTCAACAAAGAAATTGTTTGGGATTGTGCCACAGGAAACGGTCAGATGGCCAAGGAATTAGCTAAAATTTTTGATAGCGTTTGTGCAACTGATATTAGTCAAAAACAGCTTGATAATGCTTTTCAAGCTTCAAATATTACCTATTCCATTGCCAGAGCAGAAGAAACTCCTTTCGCCAATGATACTTTTGATTTAATAACGGTAGCACAGGCAATACACTGGTTTGATTTTGAAAGATTTTATACCGAAGTAAAAAGAGTTGCCAAGCAAGATGCTGTAATTTTTATCATTGGTTATTCGATGCCTCGGTTTGAGGGAATAATAGATGAGATTTTGCAGGATTTTTACTGGAATATCACTGGCCCTTATTGGGATGCCGAAAGAAAACACATTGATAATCACTATGCATCTATTCCATTTCCTTTTGAAATAATTGAGTGTCCAAGTTTTAGTAATGAATATTTATGGACGCTCGAAATGGCAGAAGGATACTTTAACTCATGGTCTTCAATTCAGCATTATATCAAGAAAAACGGCAAAAATCCAGTAGAAGGTGTCATTGAAAAATTGAAAGAGCATTGGAAATACCGCCAGCATGTATATTTTCCTTTGTTTACAAAAGTAGGGAGAATACAAAAATAGGCTTATTTATAATCTCTAATATCAACAATATTATTGCAGAAAGTATATTCGTTGGGTTGATTTGAGCAGATAATTAACAACCGATTTTCAGTCTGTTTTTCAATTTGTTCTAAATACCAAGCAGTTCCTTGAGCATCAAGGTTTGAGGTGGGTTCATCAAGTAGAATGATGGGAGCTTCCGAGTAAAAAGATAAACCAAGTTTGAGGCGTTGCTTCATACCCGATGAAAAATTCTTGATTGCCTTGTCTTTATGGGGCGTAAGTTGCAGATAATCAAGTAGTTGATGGGAAGTAATATTGTCTTTAAAAGGCTTGAATTTCTGATGAAATTCAATTGATTCAAGCAAAGTAAATTCTTCAACTAATTCGAGATAAGGTGCTGCAATAACAATTTTTTTGTAGATATCATCAAGAGAAACTTCCACGCCATTGAGTGTATATGAAACTTTCCCTTCAGAATGTGGCATTACACCAATAAGCACTTGTAAAAGAGTGGATTTTCCACTACCGTTAGGCCCGACAAAGGTATAACTTTTACCTGTATCAAACCTTAAATTAACGTTTCGGAAAATCCATTCTTTACGAAATTTCTTACCTAAATTCTCTAACTCAATTGTCATATATTTACAAATATCTCGTTGGGAAGAGAATTATTCTTCAGCCCCTTTCTTTACAGGACTTTTAATAATACCACGCTCAGAATTTGAAATAAAGTTTAAGATTTCATCACGTTCTGGTGTTGCTGGAAACTCTAACTCTACTTGTGTAATCGCATCGGTATTATTTAAGCCACGAAGATAGATATAGCGATAAATTGCCTGAATTTCGGCGATTTTTTCATCAGAACAGCCTCTTCTACGAAGTCCAACTGAATTGATACCTGCATAAGATAGAGGTTCACGAGCAGCTTTTATAAACGGCGGTACATCCTTACGGATTTGTGAGCAACCGCCAATATAAGTGTGTTTTCCAATCTTAACAAATTGTTGTACGGCAGTCATACCTCCGATATTGGCATAGTCGCCAACAGTGATGTGTCCAGCTAATTGTACGCAGTTAGCTAAGATTACATTATCTCCAATGATACAGTCGTGTGCAATGTGTGCGTAAGCCATAATGAGGCAGTTTGAGCCTACTTCCGTACGCATTTTGTCTACAGTACCTCGGTTCACTGTTACACATTCGCGAATCGTAGTATTATCGCCAATGATTGTGACAGTATTTTCGCCTTTATACTTCAAATCCTGAGGAACAGCTGAAACTACAGCTCCAGGAAAAATTTTACAATTTTTGCCAATTCTGGCACCTTCCATGATAATCGCGTGTGAACCTATCCAGGTTCCTTCGCCAATTTCTACATCCTTATGGATTACGGCAAATGGCTCGATTACTACATTTTGTGCAACCTTTGCATCGGGGTGTATATACGCCAACGGTTGATTCATTTTTTAGGTTTGTTTCTTAAACAGGCAAAACTCAAGGTTTACCTAAATCTATTAGATTATTATTTTGCTTTTTTTACCAAGCGAGCAGTCATATTAACATCGCACACGAGTTTCTTACCAACCCATGCTTCACCGTGCATTTTAGCTACGCCAAGTCTGATAGGAGCAAGAAGTGAGCATCTAATAATTAACGTATCACCAGGTAAAACGTTGTGATAGAATCGACAATTATCGATACCTACCAAATATGGCCAATAACTTTCTGGGTCGCCAGTAGTGGTTAATACTAAAACTCCACCAGTTTGAGCTATGGCTTCTACTTGAATGACACCTGGCAGTACTGGGTTTTCAGGAAAGTGACCCGTAAATTGAGGTTCGTTCATAGTGACATTCTTTACCCCTACAACTGTTTGACCATCGAGATATACAATTTTATCTACGAGTGCAAATGGATAACGGTGGGGTAAGAGTTTGGCAATGTCATTGATATTAAATACAGGAGGTGTATTTGGGTCGTATTGTGGTGTACTTTTAGCTGAGTCGCTAATATGTTTTTTGATTTTCTTGGCTAAAGCAACATTTGGTGTATGACCCGGACGAGCTGCCAAAATATGAGCTTTCAGCGGGCGACCAACTAGGGCTAAATCTCCCATTACATCGAGTAGCTTATGACGAGCTGGTTCGTTCGAAAATCTAAGTGGCATATCATTCAGGATACCCGTTGTGCCAACTTTAATTTTTTCTTTACCGAGTAAAGAGGCTAGATTTTCAACTTCTTCTTCAGAAATTTCGCGATCAACAATTACTACGGCATTATCAATATTACCACCTTTGATTAGCCCTGCTTTAAACAAAGCTTCTAATTCGTGTAAAAAAACGAATGTACGACACGGAGCGATTTCCTGCTTAAATAAATTAATATCGTGTAGTTGGGCATGTTGGCTATGTAATACATTTGAATTGTAGTCAACCATGACAGTTAATCTATAATCATTTAAAGGTAAGGCTGCCAACTCAATGCTTTGGTCATCATTACGGAAATGGATAGCTTCTTCGATTTCATAGTAATTACGAAGAGCACCTTGTTCTTCAACTCCTGCTTCTTCAATTAATTCTACAAATTTAATTGCACTACCATCAATAATCGGAATCTCAGGGCCATCGAGTTGAATTAAAACATTATCAACTTGTAAACCAACTAAAGCTGCTAAGATATGTTCGGTGGTATGTATTCTTACACCCTCTTTTTCTAAAACAGTACCTCTCGACGTATCCACTACATAATCTACATCGGCTTCGATAATTGGCTTATTGGGCAAATCAATACGTTGAAATTTATATCCATGATTGATAGCTGCTGGATTTAAAAGCATTGTTACTTTTTCGCCAGTATGAAGACCTACACCTGTGATAGATACTATTTTTTTGAGGGTTTGTTGTTTAACATTCATTGTAAATCGTACTTATTTTTCTTTAGGCAAATGTAATTTTTATATTGAATAGAGGAATTGATTAAACCAAAACGCCTTGTTGTTGAAGTTCAAGAAATTGCTCTTCCAAGGCTTTTACTTGCTTTTCAAGAGCTGGAAGTTTTCTTAGAACTGCCATCGAACGCAAATAATCATTGATTTCAAAAGCCGGATTACCATTTAAAGAAGTACCAGGTTTTTTCACTGTTTTTGTGATGCCTGCTTTTCCTCCTGCTTTTGTGCCATCGGCAATGGTGATATGTCCGTTTATACCTACTTGTCCACCAATTACGCAATTTTTACCAATCTTGGTTGAACCTGCTACTCCAGTTTGTGCAGCAATTACTGTATTTTCTCCGACTTCAACATTGTGAGCAATTTGAACCAAATTATCAATTTTTGCTCCTTTTCTAATGATTGTAGAACCCATAGTGGCACAATCAATCGTTGAATTAGAACCAATACTTACATTATCTTCGAGAATAACATTACCGAGTTGAGGGATAGTTTTATAAGTTCCGTCAGCTTGTGGTGCAAATCCAAAGCCATCGCTTCCTACAATAACACCCGAATGAATTACACAATCATTGCCAATGATACAATTGGCATAAATTTTTACTCCTGCATATAAAATAGTGTTATCACCAATTATCACATTATCTCCGATATATGCTTGCGGGTAAATTTTAACGTTTTTTCCAATTTTGCAGTTTTTACCAATGTACGAAAATGCACCTTGATAAATTCTTTCACCAATCATTGTGCCTTCGCCTACAAATGAGGGTTGTTCTACACCTACTTTTGAAGCGTCAAGCATTTTTTGGTATTCTTCTAATAATTGAGTAAATGCTATATATGGATTTTCAACGACGATTAATGTTGTAGTATATGATTTTCGTGGTTCGAATGTGCGACCAACAATTACGGCAGAGGCTTGGGTAGTATAAAGATAAGGCTCGTATTTTTCATTAGAAAGAAAAGAAATATCTCCTGCTTTTCCTTCTTCAATTTTTGCTAACTGGCTAACCGTGAGCGATTCATCTCCCTTTACATCACCATTTAGCAAGAGTGCTATTTGCTTAACCGTAAATTTCATAAATTTGGTGTTATGCAAGTTTTAGCTTGCGAAAGTTTTTGCGTTAGTAATTTAACCTTTTATTCTATCTTCATACTTATGAATGAAGAAGATAAGTGGTTTTATTTAAAATAATCTTCAAATAATACAAAAAGTATATCTTTTATTCGCAAAGTCACTACAAAGATACGTTTTTGCCCCAACATACATAGTATTTTTTCACGATGTTGCTCAATGCCTTGATTGTTGGTAAGTCGGATGCATCAGCAATATCGACAACATTTTTGTTTTTTGTTAAGATATTGATTGTTTCATCTCCCGAAACATAACCTTTATTACTTACATCACCTTGTGTGATGAAATAACTCAAATCCGCTTCTGGAATTCCCTTTTCGACTAATGTTTGTTTGATATTTTGAATGAAAGAATCTTCTATTGGAAAATTTGAAATCTTGACTTTGTACAAATTTCGGTTTAATAAATCTTTGCAAATCGTTGATAAAATTGGGTCTTTACTGTGTTGCCAAGTTTTTATGCAAGCCCAAATATCATAGTCATCAATTTCGGTAAATGCTTTTAAATATTTTTCTTCCTCTTGGAATGATTCCAGAGAAATTTCTTCTTTTAAAAATAATTCAAAGGAGGGGGTAACAAATAAATCGTTTCCTATTTTTATTAATTCTCTAGCACGGCGAATAATTTGTATCAACATGGCTTCTGTACAAATTGAAGTCTTATGAAGATAAACCTGCCAATACATTAACCTTCTTGCGTTTAAAAAGTTTTCTACACTTAATAAGCCTTTTTCTTCAACTACCAATTGATTATCGACCACATTGAGCATTTTAATGATTCTGTCAACACCAATTGTCCCTTCGGCAACCCCCGTAAAGAAACAATCTCGATTGAGGTAATCCATCCTATCCATGTCAAGCTGACTTGAGATAAGCTGATGAAAAAACTCTCGGTGATAGGTTCCATTAAACATTTCGATGGCTAAATCGAGTTGCCCATGAAATCGCTCATTCAATTTTTCCATCAATAAGGCTGAAATATGTTCGTGATGAACATCATTCAAGATAGTGTATTCAAGTACATGAGAAAAAGGCCCATGACCAATATCATGCAAAAGAATAGCAATTTGAGCGGCTTCAATTTCAACATCTAATAAAAAATGTCCTTTGGCTTGCAAAACTTGCAATGCTTCACCCATCAAGTGCATCGCACCCAACGCATGGTGAAAACGTGTATGTAAAGCACCCGGATAGACAAACTCAGCCATCCCTAATTGTTTAATACGACGTAAACGCTGAAAAAAAGGATGCTCGATTAAATCAAAAATTAAATCGGAAGGCACACTTACGAAACCATAGACGGGGTCATTAAATATTTTACGTTTGTTGGTCATGTTCATACATGGCTTTAGCAGGTAAACAAAGTTATTACTTTATTTCTTGCTACTTTCCAAAAACAACGCAAAGAAGACAATTTTAGTTGTGAAGTGGCGAAAAATGAAGATAAAATTTTGGAGTGAAAAAAGAAATGTCTATTTTTGCACCACAAAACCAAAAAACGGTTTTAGGGCCTATAGCTCATTCGGTTAGAGCAACTGACTCATAATCAGTAGGTGCCTGGTTCGATCCCAGGTGGGCCCACAGAAAAAAAGCCTGATAATCAAGTGATTATCGGGCTTTTTTGTATTTACTATACCTACTGTTAAATTTAAAAGATTTTTGAGCTTTTGATTTTTTCTTAATTGAAAGACACCTAATAAAAATATAACTCAAGCCTAAAAGGCTTGAGTTATATGGTCGTTGGAATATGTACCAACTATAAACAAACTCTATAAAATCATACTGAACTATTCAAATGTTCAGATTGCTTAATGATAAACCAAATTTAATGCGTTTGAAATTAAAACAGATGAATAATGGTTTTATACTGCTTTAGATGGTGATGAAGTGCTTTTAGTATGATTGGGAAGCTTAATTGAAACGGTTGTTCCTACCCCAATTTGGCTATTTATTTCAAAAGAACCCTTATGATTCTCTATCATTTCTTTGCAAAGAGAAATGCCTAGACCAGTACCTTTCTCACCATTAGTCCCATTATTAAGTTTGGGTTTTAAGAATATGTGTGTTAAATCTTCTTGTTGAATGCCTATGCCGTTATCTTCAATAGTAACTAAAGTATCATCTACTTGTTGAAGTGCACTTATTACAATTTGACCATTATTTTGTGTAAATTTAATAGCATTGTTTAATAGGTTACGGATCGTAATTTTTATTTGTTGTTCATCTCCCCAAATACTTAAATCGTTCGTGAAATTAGTTGACAATTTTATATTTTTTTGGATGAGAGCTTCTTTGTATAGTAATAATGTTTCATTGATTAGATTACTAAATAGAATATTTTGATAATTAGGTTTGGTATTTTTGATTTGTGAAAAAGAGTAGATTAATAAATTATCTAACAATAAGTGCATACTATTAACATTTTCACTGAGTCTTTGTGAAAGGGTTTTAAATTTTTCTTTACTGATATTATTACTTTCAAAAAGTTGAAGTAAACCCTTTAGTGAAATGATAGGTCCTCGTAGATCATGTGCGATAATACTAAATAATTGGTTCTTAACATTATTTGAAATTTTTAGCTCGGCTGCTTGTTGCTCAATAATATCTTTCTGACTTTGTAGCTGGTTGTTAAAATCAGCTAATGTTTCGTAATCTCTTTTATAATAGAATACTGCGATAAGTGCAACTACAACCATAGAGATAACAACCGTAAGATCATCAAAGACTTCTGAAAGTTCCATTGGAATAAAGTTATAACGTATAACTTTGAAAATAAAGAGTAATGATAAGTTTGATATAATACCAATGTTCCTAGAAATTGTATTATCAAATAGTCCACATAAAGCAATAATCGGTATAAAAGCATTCTCTAAATTCCCTCTGATAACCTGACTTTGCAAATTATTATAAACCATTCCAGATAAAATACAAATTGCAGGAAAGTAGATAAAGTGAGTTGCTAATTTTACATAACTTTTTTTTAAAAAGTAAAAAGTGGGTAAACAACAGAAGATTAAATATATTATATTCAATTTAGGATGCCCAATTTTATCTCTGAAGCTAATGTATGTGTAGATGATATTAATAATCGTAAATACGAATAAAGTTACCCTTAAAAACATAATTTGCCTTTTTAAAAAAGAGCTATTACTAAGGTTAGAATAGTTAATCATATGTATAAAAGTTAGTAAAGTATAAGGCAATATTAAGACAAGTTTTCTAAGAATTCACTAATAAACTACGTAATTTATCACCCAGCCACGTTGTTTGAATACTTTTGCGTTTATGTATGAATAAAGTTTGTATATAATTGCATATCAAAATCAATAACAATTTACGAATCTTTAATGAGTTATTCAGCGGATGTTTTTTCTAACTAATTCAGTTCGAATTAACTACTAGAAAATCAAGATTTTTTGAAATTGTTATTTATTAATACTGATACTTGGCGTATTGACAATGCATTTTGTAATTATTAAGTGCATTGTCAACCGTAAAGGGTTTATTGCTAGCTACGTTGGCAATAGTATTACTCATTCATAAGTATTTTAAATAGTTTACAGAATGATGGAAAGTGTAAGACCTATTCTTAATAATAAAATTCATATTCAGGTAATTTTTAAGAAAAATCAAAAATGGTACCTTCATTCAGATGTATCATCTTGGGTAATTATTGATGAAGATACTGTTAATGAATTGTTAAATAGATATGAACAATTAGTGTTCATTAATCTGAATACTATTATCAATATTGATTATGTGAATGGCATAAATTACATAGATATAGCCAAGGAATGTATCTTAATTAATGGGCAGATGCATATTATTTCAAAGCGATATATGCCTTTGTTGAAGCACGTATTAAAAGAAAAATACCCTAATCTATTCTCATCAATCCAACTCCATACAAAAGAATCATATTTGAGGAGAGTCAATAGCAAAAGAAAAGTACATACTCAACATATAAAATATTTGCTGAGAAAGGGCAGTAGAACCATCATCTTTTACGATGATGGAACAAGTGATTATTTTTACGAAACACTAAAATATTTTTATGAATATGTACTAGAGCATAATGACTTTATAAAGGTCAAAAGAGATTGTATTGTTAATATCAGATTTATAAATAATTGTAAAATTGATACTAAAACAAAAACAGGGGAGATACTTGTAGACTCAGAAGTAATTTCTATTTCTAGAAGGAATCTACAAGTATTTAAGAGATTTATGCAAAACCAAATGCATAAAAAAGACAATACGTTTACCTTTGCTCCAAGAATTGATTAAGTTCTTTGCGATAATGCCTTCCCAAAGGAATATGGTTATCACCCACCATCACTATATTATTGCTTAATTCAATTCTATTAATATATTGTTTATTAATTAAAAAAGCTTTGTGGACTCTTAAAAATCTTGAATCTAAATTTTCTATTAAGGACTTAAGAGATTTTTTACGAGCATACTTTTTGTTTGACTTTGTGTGAATAAAGCAGTAATTCCCATTTGCTTCTATCCATTCAATTTCATTAAAATTGATTTTCTTTACTTGTTGCTGGCTGCCTCTAACTGTTATAAAACTTTCTTCTTGAGGTTGAGCAATTGGATATTTGCTAATGAGTAAGTCTAGTGCTGCTAATAATGAAAACTTATGGAATGGTTTTACAATGTAAGTGCTTTTGGAGACTTTAGTGGATAAATTGAAAATTTCCTCATCTAAATGACTGCTCATAAAAATAGTGAGAAAATCGTTATTAGCATTTTCAAAAAGATACGGAAAGACGGTTGAGTCTTGGATACGAATATCACTAATAACTATATCAGGCTTGAAGCCTTCGATAATTGCTTGGGCTTTGTTTATGGTATTGGCAGTGCCAATAAGTTCGTATTGAGAATCTTCAATAATAGATTCTACAAAAAGTGACCAAACTGGGTCATCTTCAATAATCATAACTTTTACACTCATAGAACATTAATTTAAGTATTTTCGCATTAAAAATAGTTTTTTATACAATATACATCACTTGCGAGAAAAAAAATACAACAATTGGTGATAATCAGCATGAAATGGTTATAAAATGAAATATATTTCTTGTTTAATTACTCAGTGGTATTTGTACTACCACTAAAAGTAACTTTTAGGTGATAATTGAAATTAATTTTGAATTATTTAAAAGGCTACTTGTTATTAAGTGGCATTGTAATAATAAATGTCACAATAAGTGGTGACATAATACATGAAATGGTGATATAATGCATTTTCTTGCCTTTTGCTTATAATCCCTTTAATCTGAATAAATCCTTTCCAATAACCTAAGAAGTCATGTATGATTAATGGCTTTTGTCACTTTCACTTTGTTACTCATCTACTTTTAAGTGACTTTTTCTTTCAAATTTGTCTTAATATATTTAAAACGATTGATAATATGGATTCATTACTAAGCTCCTTTTTTCAAAAAGAAAAACTAAATTTAGATAATATTGTGTGTCTGCAAGGCCATGTAAATTATACAAAAATTTATTTGCTAGATAGAAGACCCATAATGGTTGCCAAAACGTTGAAATATTTTGAAAGAACATTCGTTGGTACCCAATTGAATCGTTTTTATAGACCCAATAAAACTTTTATTATTAACCTAGACCAAGTTCAAAGTGTAGAGGAAATTAATAATGTCGTTCTTGTTGAATTGACGAATAATATTAGACTTCCAATATCACGAAGAAAAAAGAAAGATTTTATTAAGTTAAGAGAGATTAACTGATCTAAATTATAATTATTTATGTAAATAATTGTAATAAACAACCTCTAGCTTACGAATAGGTATGGATTTATTTTTAATCTTTAAAACGAGCCGATTTATTTTTTATTTGGATTTACTTTGGGGTAAAAAACTTCAGAATTGAATAAATTTTTTAGACTTTGAAAATACTTATGACAAGATTTTAGTAAAGGTGCAATTGTACAATACAATATTTTAGGTTAATAAAAAATAACAGTTAAAGTAGAGAAGCAGAATTAAAATTACATCAAAAAAAGGCTATAAATTTATTTTTATTTAACTAATAATTTTGATTTTATGCTGTCTGTAAATTAAATAGCAATAATGAAAGTATTTCATGCCATTTTCTAAAAATATGTAAGATGACAAAAATACAATTACCCTACAAATATGGTTGGTGACGCTGAATAATGAATTTAAATAGCAATTTATATTTAAAACCTCAATATTTGTTAGGTATTGGTAAAAGGAAATGGTACTTTTATTTCAGTGTTTCTTCTTAAGTTTAGTAATCTACCTTTGCTTATTAATAGTCATTTACAAAAAATTATATTTCATTGACATTATTTATTGAAATTTTGTATCTTAATGTCAATATTTTACTTAATGCTATGAAAAAACAATTACTTCTTCTATTAATCTTTTTCGCAAATTTAGCATCTGCACAACATAAGCCTTACATGCAATTTCGAGATTATCATGTTTTGTCAAATTTAGATAGCCTCCAGCAGGTACTTAATTCGCAATTCGATAAAGCATCTAATGAATATCTAAATACTTTGATAGAATTGGAAATGAGTAGAAGATACTATTCTAATGATTTTGGTAAAGATTTAGATAGAATAAAGAAATGTGCTTTATTAAATAAAAATAGGAACGCACTTGCAATGTGCCATTTCTTGTTTGCTGCAAAATTGGTTTTTGATGATACTGAACAGTCCTCTAAAAATGCTTTAGAAGCTTTGAAGTTCTTTACACAACAAAAAGATACTTCAGGAATAATAAATTGTAATTTTTTATTGATTTCCTTATCAAATGAGTATCCTTCCTATTACTATGAAAGAAATAATAAGAAGAGCTATCTATTTAAAGAAGTATTTAATTATTTTGAACAAACCAGTAATGTTTGTGATAAGTTGATAATAATAACCATTTGTTTGAATTATGGACACAATTTCGGATTAACCGTCAAGGAACAATTAGAATTATATCAAAAAAGTTTAAAGCTTTTCAAAAATAATCCTCAATATAATTATCTACGTTCAAGAATTTATTATTCACTTGCCAATGTCTATTACAGAACGAAGGATAAGCATGGTAATTATAAGAAAAAGATACAATGGTGTTATTTAAAATCGTACGAGACTTTAGCTTCAAAGAATACTAGAAGTGCTGTTTCTGCTTTATCAAATTTGGGTGGAAGTTTTATATATACCAGAGAATTTAAAAAAAGTGAAAATTATTTAAAACAAGCTATAGCTTTATACAAAGAATTAAAAATTAGTACACCTTATTTCGCATTTATGGTGTATAACCAACTTTCATATATCCAATATGAATTAAAAGACTATAAAAATGCTTATGAAACAAGGTTGATTGTTGAAGAAGTAAAGAACAGAATCAATCAAAATTTGAAGACTAAAGAGTTAGAAGATTTATTGACAAAATATGAAACAGAGAAGAGAGATGCTGCTATTAAAAATTTAGAACTACAAAATCAGATAAGTGATGTACGATCACGGCAAAGTTATATAGTTATTATTTTAGCGTTTGTAATTATATTAATCATAAGTTTATTGCTATTCAGATTGAGTATAGTTAATAAAAACCTAAAAAAACTAACTAAAAGTCGAGATAAGCTCTTTACCATTATTTCTCATGATCTAAGAAGTCCACTTAGTTCGTACCAGCGTTATGCTGAGATTGTAAGTTATTTGGTGAGAAAAAAGCAATTCGAACGCTTGAGTACAGTACTCACACAAATAGATGAAATAGGACTACATTTAGCGGCTATGTTGAATAATTTATTAGAGTGGGGTATTGTACAACAGAAACAAATTAGACTAAATGTTTCTACAGTCAATTCAAGTGAATTTGTGAGCAATCTACTACCAATTTACCGACACATGGCATCGTTAAAAGAAATAAAAATTATTGAAGAAATAGAAGAATGTGAAATAAGTATAGACCAGCACATCTTAGGTTTAATAGTTAGGAATTTGCTTGATAATGCAATCAAATATAGTGGAATAGGTGGTAAAATCTTACTTAATGGTTTTAGGCAAGGGGATTCATTTGTATTAGTGTTTAGTAATTATTGTGAAGGCATGACCGAACTTCAACAAACGAAAATAGCCTCATTGTTTAATGACGATTATGATTTTGAATTTGGAGAAGATGGTTTGGGTGTTGGTCTTTTATTGATTAAGGAATTTGTTAAGAAAAAGGTTGCCAATATAAGGTTTACTTACGATATAGATAATTATGTAATCTTTAAAGTTGTAATACCTAATGCATTTCCGGCTAGTAGATTTAATTAAATCGATTGCTTTGTCACCTTTGCCTGCATTTTGTCACCTTATGTATTGATGATATGAGGTAATATTGTTCGAAAGTGTTTTACTTTGCTTCTGTAATTTAGTATTACAAAAACTTTCATAATTTTTATGAAAGTTTCACTCAATAGTAATTGAACATGGAGATAAGCACTGCTCCTGCTCTCTGTGCTTGCTTATCTCCAATGTTTTTTAGTACTCCAAATATAATTTTTTCAATAATTCTCCAAAATGTTAGTTTACGTTACATATATTAGGCATTCATTTTGAATATTCTTCTTTCGTTTCTAATGTTATAAGTTTACACACAAATAAGCAAGATATGAATTATAGATGAATTCTATGAATTTATTAAAAAAACCAACATATTATTACTTAAGATTATTTGCAAGAATTTTGTGAGTTAATAGACTTAAAGCTTCTTTGCTTTTGGTGTTTTATCAATAATAATATTGGTAATCTTGTTTTTGTGGTTGAATCATTCATCGTCGAAATGTCTTATCAAGCTAGAGGCTGAACATGGGACTATTCCAAAATTCGTAGTGTTTGTACAGATTTAATACTTTATCTTTATTTATATTTTTTTATTTTACCAATGAACTTGTTTAAGATTATTCTGAATCAAAAGTAGATGCTCAAGAAAGAGGTAATT